>OGOC01000369.1_pt1 | contig 46393 bp, 28 predicted proteins | sample 1552561 | NCBI WGS metagenome assembly OGOC01 (sample SAMEA2580148, study PRJEB22360) | human gut metagenome | biome: human gut; feature: human-associated habitat; material: faeces | place: Denmark | collected 2008/2010
ACGTTTCAGGTGCGTGTGTCGAGAGGCATGCAGGTTCGAGTCCTGTTCTGGGCACCTTTTCTCGCGCAGGTGGTGGAATTGGTAGACACGCTACTTTGAGGGGGTAGTGCCGGTTACGGCGTGTGAGTTCAAGTCTCATCCTGCGTACATACAGATAGTCCATATAGTTAGCTTCAAAAGCTGGTTATATGGATTTTTTTATTCAAGCAGCCGATTGGGCTTCACTATTCCGTGATCGGTGAAGGTAGTTTACAGATTATGATGAAAAAACCTCATCCACATTCACATGTAGATGAGGTTATACCAAATCAGTTCATATGAAAACAAACTGAAGTAGACTAATACCTTAAACTTAGGAATAGTTTGTTTGATTAATGTAAGTTCTACACTGTAGAACCATTTCTGCAAATTTAATTATCTTTTTGTTATTATACAAACAACGTCTGTTCGGGTTCGTATAAAAAATGATTAAAAAACCTTTGTTGTTTGTTTCCATATCCGGACCATGTAAAAGCCCAGATGCGTAAAAGCGAAAACAAAAGAGATGATCAGCAGGACTTTACTTTCTTCCCAACCAACGGTTTGCTGATGCCAGAGTCCCGTGATCACACAAAGGATGGCAAGGACGATCCCGATCATATTCAGAGCCAGCTGACCGTGGCGGTTCGCCTGATTGTATTCCAGTTTGCTATGCTTGATGCCGTAGCACGCATAAATATCCAGCCCGATCAGCATCCATAGCACCAGCCGTATCCAAGTGTCGGCCGGTAGGAAAAGCATCATGCACAGGCAAGTGATGATCCCGGCAACCGGAACGAACGGAACCAACGGAGTCTTGAAGGCGCGGTGTACATCGGGCATTGTCTTTCTGACCACAAGCACACCGGCACAAACCAGGGTGAAGGCGAAAAGGGTTCCGATACTGGTCATTTCACCGGCCAGGCGTGCCGGAACGAAAGCTGCCAGCAGACCGACGAGCACCATGAACAGCAGATTGCTGCGGGCGGGTGTTCTGAACTTTTCATTGATATGTGAAAAGAACGGAGGTAATAGACCGTCGTGGCTCATGCTGAGGAAAACGCGGCTCTGCCCTAACAGCGTCACCATGATGACCGAGCAATATCCGAATAGGATGGCAAGGACGATTGCCTTGTTCATCCAAGGGTAATCCGGATGAAGCACGCCCGAAGCATCTACTTCTCCCATATGTTCGATCGCAATTGCCACGGGAGCGATTCCCTGTTGGCCGCCAAATTCGGAATAATGGGCTACGCCCGTCATGACGTGGGCGAACAGCATATATAATATGGTACATACGAGCAATGAGACGAGGATTCCGATCGGCATATCTCTTTTGGGGTTCTTGGCTTCCTGGGCAGCTGTACTGACAGCATCGAAACCTAAGAAAGCGAAGAATACGATGGCCGCTCCGCGTAGGACACCCGATAACCCGTATTCGCCTAATGTGCCGGTGTTTGCCGGAATATAAGGTATGTAATTGTCCGTATTGATATATTTCCATCCTAAAAAGACGAATATCAGGACGACCGACACTTTCAGGAAGACGATGATTCCGTTAAAGATAGAACTTCCTTCCGTCCCGCGGATCAGGAAGAGGCTCATCAGGACAACGATCAGGAATGCCGGGATATTGACAATCCCTCCATCCCAGGGACAGGCAGTGAATGCTGTCGGAAGGTTGATCCCGAGCCCTTCCAAAAAGACGACGAGATAACGGCTCCAGCTGATGCTGACCGTTGTCGCGGCAACTGTATATTCCAGTACCAGATCCCAACCGATAATCCAAGCGATCAGTTCGCCCATCGTCGCGTATGAGTATGTATAGGCACTTCCGGCAACCGGGATCATCGAAGCAAACTCTGCATAACAAAGTCCGGCAAAGCAACATCCGATTGCTGCAATGGCAAATGAAAGTGTAATGGCCGGTCCTGTATATCCGGCGGCGACTGTTCCGGTTATGGAGAAAAGTCCGGCTCCGATAATAACCCCGACGCCGAGTGCGACCAGACTCCAGGGGCCTAATACCCGTTTTAATGATTTACTTCCTGTTTGATTGGCTTCGGCCTGCAGGGCCTCCAAAGGCTTTTTAATGAATAATCCCATCGTTTATTTGTGCATAGTTATAAATTTGGGCACAAAGGTAGGGATTGCCAGGATGATATACAAATGCTAATTGTGAATGGGCAACCGCCTCCATACGAAGCTGGGAATCAACTTCCAGAAAAATACTAAAACGGCATATCTCCAGTCGATTACGGTGCGTCGTTTCTTCCGTTCGATCGCCTTTACTATTTTTCGGGCAACATATTGCGGGGACATCAGCATCGGGTATTTATCGTTTTTCAACAGATCGGTCTTTACAAATCCGGGGCGGATATCCGTGAATACGATCGGGAGTTTTTTCATCTGTGCCAGTTGGTCAAGTGCTTCGATATAAGTATTCTGGTAGCGCTTGGTTGCGGAATAGGAGGGAGCGGCTCCCAATCCCTTTGTCCCGGCGATGGAACTGATCACGGCTAATTGGCCGCCGCCATGTTTTTTGAAGTAATCGTATGCGGCAACGACCATTTGGGTGAAACCGACTGTATTTGTTTGGACGGTAGACAATTCAATATCGGAATGCAGATCCCGGTTCTGGCTGCCGATTCCGGAACTAAGCAAGAATACATCCATTCCGCCGACTCTATCGATTAATTCCGCTAACTTTTCCGGGGCGTCCGGACTAGTTACGTCTATTTGTGCCGTTTCGATCTGGTCAGGTGCTTCCGACCGGATTTTTGCGAGCAATTCCGTCCGCCGTCCGGCAATCCCGATCCTCCATCCCTGCTTGCGGTACAATTGAGTGATCTCGTATCCGATGCCTGAAGTTGCTCCGATGATGATGATTTTTCTTGCTGATGCCATGCTAAATGGTGATTTATATATGCAAATATACGATTTCTTTCGTACGAAAATCCTATCTTCGTGGCGTTGTTAACAAACCAATGTAGGAAATGAAGAAGTGTTTTTGTCTCTTGTTGACCTTGTTGTGTATTAGCTATTCGGCCGTGGCGGCCTCTGGTTTCCGTATAAAAGGGAAAATAGTCGATGCCAATAACAACCAACCGATTGATTTTGCCGATGTCCTCCTTTTTCGTGAAGGAGACGTTAATCCAGTGTTTCATGCTTTGCCCGATCCTGACGGTACGTTTCGCATTGCCGATGTGAAGGACGGGAAGTATAACCTTTTGGTGCGTTTGGTCGGTTACGATCTGTATAACCGCCCCGGTATTGTTTTGGATGCGGTTTCGAAAGCGGTAGATTTGGGAACGATTGCGATGAAACCTTTGGAGGTGGGATTAGCGGAAGTCGAAGTCGTAGCGCAGAAAAAGCAAGTGATTTATAAATTGGACAAGAAAGTGATCGAAGCCTCTTCAAACCTGCTTGCCGGAGGCGGATCGGCTGTCGATATCCTGGAGAATACACCCTCCATACGTGTGGATGCCGAAGGTGAAGTCAGTTTTCGTGGAAGTACCGGTTTCACGGTCTATGTAGATGGCAAACCGAGCGTGTTCAGCGGTACGCAGGCTTTGGAGCAGATCCCTGCAGGGCATATCGAGAATATAGAAATCATCACCACCCCTTCGGCCCGTCACGATACGGGAGGAGATGTAGGGATCATCAATATCGTAACAAAGAAACACGCCCAGCATGGTTTTAGCGGTATGGTGAACCTGACGGGAAGTACGGTCCTTTCGCGCGGGGTGGATTTTCTGGTGTCTCAGCAGAACAAGGCATCGCGTTGGTATTTGGGCGGTGTGTGGAGTGACCGCCTGCGCAAGAGCGATTTCGATCAGGAGAAGACGACTATTATCTCAGACACGGCAACGACCTCCCATTCCAACGGACCGCGTAAAAGCAACAATTTCAACTATTCGATGAAGGCGGGGTGGATGTACACATTGCCCCATACGACGTTGAATGCCGACTTTGAAGGTGGTTATGGCGGGCGTACGCGCAATGGTGATCTGGATTATAAGGAAAAACGCCTGACAGACGGGGCTACTTTCGGTGAAGGCGATTATTATAGTCGTGACGATTACGATCTGCATGAAACCTATTTCCAGGGAACAATCGGTTTCGATCATAAATTCGACGATAAGGGGCATCAGTTGATGGGCAGTTTCTATCTGAAATACGGAGGCAATGCGATGGAATATTTCCAGAGTGACCTTTTTAATAAGAATAACGAGCGTGAAAAGGGACATCGTGCTTGGGAAGATGAGCATCGCTGGACGGTACGGGGTAACCTGGACTATATTTATCCTTACAGCAAGACGGGACGGATCGAAGGCGGTTACCAATATTTCTCTTATTTGGAAGACGGCGACTACACGATGCATTTCTGGGACCCGGTAAAGAAAGAGTTTTATAACCGGGACGATATCTATAACACATTCTATTTCCAGCATGGCATCAATTCGGTTTATGCAATCGTTGCCGACAGCTATAAATCATTCGATTTTCAGGCGGGTGTGCGGGGAGAGCATACGCATCGTGTCCTACGAAGCTCGATTCCGGGCAAGGATCGTACATATAATAAGTTCGAGTTTTTCCCTTCCCTTCATTTAGGCTATACGTTTCCGAAGGAACATAAGCTATTGGTTTCTTATTCGCGCCGTATCACTCGTCCGGAACTCTTTTTCATGGAGCCGTATATCACCTATCGGGATTTTTATTCGGCCGAGATCGGTAATCCGGATATCCGTTCGGAATATATCAATTCTTTCGAGCTGAATTATAAGAAGAATATCGGTGAGCATACGGTTTCAGCTACAGTGTTTCACCGGAACCGCAAGGATAAGATCGAGCGTTTGCGTGTCCCCTATGAGGCTGGTGTGACACTGGATTCGATGGCGAATGTCGGACACGACTATTCGACCGGTATCGAATTGAGCGGACAGGTACAGCTTACCCGCTGGTGGAATATGAACCTGAACAGCAGCCTGTATCATTATAAGGTAAAGAACCGGTATAAAACCGGCAGTGAAAAAGAGACAAGTACGAACTACGATGTCATGTGGAACAACTCTTTCGATGTTTTTAAGTATACCCGTATCCAGGTGGACGGCAACTTTGTCGGTCCGTCCGTCACGACCCAGGGGCGTACGGATGCTTTCTGGTACGTGAATCTCGCTGTTCGTCAGCAGTTGATGAGCCGTCGGTTGTCGGCTACGCTTTCTTTCCGGGATGTTTTCAATTCTGCCCGGTATGTAAGTAAGATCATCACATCCGACTTGCAATCCGTCACACGGATTCGTCCCAGCTATCCGCTCATTACGCTTACGCTCAGTTATACGTTCAATAACTTCAAGGCCAAGAGCTCTCAGAAAAAGGAAGATCATGATTTGTTTGAAGGAACGAACCACTAAATAAATTAAGAATTGAAAATGAAAAATGAAGAAGAAAGCACTTCCGAATTTTCAAGTTTCAATTCTCAATTTATTTGTTACATTTGTATCTTATTTAAAATAATATGGAAGAGCGGGAACTGATATTATTATTGAAGCAGGGCAGCAAAGACGCATTTACTGCTCTGTATAAGCAATACTGGAAACAGGTCTATAATTTCAGCCGCCTCTATTTGACCAGTGCCGATGCTGCCGAAGAAGTAGTACAGGAAGTCTTTATCAAAATATGGGAAACGCGTGAATTTCTTCGTGAGGACGATCATTTTAAAGGCTTGTTGTTTATTATTACCCGGAATCTGATCTTTAACCGGCATCGCAAAAATGTGAATGAAGATTTCTACAAAGTCACGGTCCTTGCCGCATTGGAAGAACCGTATGATGTGGAAGAAGAAATTGATGCTCATAATCTCCAAGAATATATAGATCGCCTGATTGATGAATTGCCACCGCGCCGTCGTGAGATTTTCAACTTGAGCCGTAAGGAGCAAAAGAGTTACAAAGAAATAGCTCTCCTATTGAATATTTCAGAGAAAACAGTCGAAAATCAAATCAGCGAAGCTCTCAAGTACTTGAAGAAGAATATCACATTGCTTCTTCTCTTTATCTGATTGAATGTATTCTGTCTCCTATCTCTTATTATCATTTATCTAATATCTAAAAAAGTGATGGGTTCAAATCGAAACTATTACCGCATCTAATTCGATTTTCTACCCCTTCTAATTCAAATTACCCGCAAGGGTAATATTTTTTAATAAACTGGTTGTCGTTGCATTTTGCTAAAAATCAGTTTATTAGTTGAGATGTTAGTTTTTAGAGGGGATATTGTCATATTTTTTTGGAAATTTGTACTGTCAGGTGCTAAAATAATCTGTTTTTTCCCGGACTGGGTAGGGGAAAGAAGTAACTTGCGTGTATTTATATATGTAAAGCGATTGAAATGGAATACAAAGACAAAAAATATATACTAAAGAAACTAATGCAGGATGCGCTGACTGAAGAAGAGCGCATAGCCTTGCAATCATCTCGCCGGGTGACAAAAGAAATGGAGCGGCAATGGAATAATGCTCCGGATGCAGTGGAAAGCGATCGTCCGGACGAGCCGTCTATCTGGCGGAATATTTGTAAAGAAGTCTGGCAGCATGATGAAGGACGGAAAGTTGTATTTTATAAGATATATAGTATGGTCGCCTCCATCTTATTGGTATTGGGTGTGGCAGGAACTGTTTATTTTGCGTTGCAGGACAAGGCGAATGTTCCAATGTATGTTGTAAGTTCCGGCATACAGAATATGGAATCTGTCTCTTTGCCGGATGGAACGAAAGTGCAGATGGGACCGGGTAGCCGTTTGACCTATCCGGCTCGTTTCTCCGGTAAGACGCGTGAAATAACATTGGACGGGCAAGCCTTTTTCGATGTGGCGAAGAATCGCGAAAAACCTTTTATCGTCCATACGGAGGATATGAGTGTGGAGGCGTTGGGGACTGCGTTCGAATTGTTCAGTTACAACATGGAAAATAAGATGGAAGCGATTCTCCTGAATGGCAAGATCAAAGTAAGTGTGGCGGATAAGGAAACAAACCAAATGAAAGAATACTTCGTCTCTCCCGACGAAAAGATTTTGGTGGACCGGCAGACCGGCAAGATCACCAAACAGATTGTGGATGCCGACAAATATACCGCTTGGCGCAAACAAAAGATGCTGAGTTTCGAAAACGAAAAACTATCCATGATCATCCCGCGTCTCGAACAGTGGTACGGCAGAAAGGTGATGTGCCAAAAGGATCTGGCTGATAAATACCGGTTCACTTTCAAGGTGAGGGATGAGTCGCTGGATCGGATACTTTTTATGATAAAAGCTTCTTCTCCATTACAGTATAAAGAGGAGAAGAATGGTGATTATACATTGACTTTAAAATAACTTATTATAAACAACTTAATTCTAATGCTTATGGGATAAAAAAGAGTTAACCTTTAAAAAATTGGAAGATGCCGGCAAGCACCTTCCAATCAGAGAGTTTTCAAAAAATGCTTGTCATAGGAGTCCAAGCCAAAGACTTGCATTTATTATTCATCAAAAACTATTACAAAGTTATGGAAAAAAACAGTGAGAGGGGGTATTGTATCCCGTTATTTAGAAAAACTAAACGTATCATGAAGATCACAACCTTATTTTCGTTGGGAGTTGCATGCTGTATTTCTGCCTCTACTTATGCGCAGAACTACAAAGTGTCGATCAACAAGCAGAACAGCAGTATTATTGAAATCCTTAGAGAAATTGAAAAAAGCAGTGAGTTTACATTCTTTTTTAACGATAATCGTGTGAATGTCAACAAAACTGTGAGTGTCAATGCTCAAAATGCTACATTGGAAGATGTACTGGACCAGGTGTTGAAAAATACCGGCTACAAGTATCAAATTATCGATCGCCAAGTGTTGATCAAGGCTTCGGACAACCTCTTATTGAGCGGTGTTCAACAGAATAAGAAAACTGTTACAGGTGTAATCCTCGATGAATCCGGCTTGCCGGTCATTGGTGCCAATGTGGTGGAGAAGGGGACTACCAACGGCACGATAACGGATGTGGAAGGGAGGTTCTCCCTTAATGTTGCATCAGATGCAACATTAATAGTTTCCTATATCGGATATATTCAGAGTGAAATATCTGTAAAAAATAAAACATCTGTGTCTATAACAATGAAGGAGGATGCGGAATTGTTGGATGAAGTAGTGGTAATTGGCTATGGATCGGCTCGTAAGGGGGATTTGACCGGTCCGATATCCAGTGTCAAAGGAGCTTCCTTAACAGAACGTTCTACTCAAATGCTGTCTACGGCTATGCAGGGGCAGATTTCGGGTGTGGAGGTTACTCGTTCTTCCGGAGGTCCTGGTAATTCTGCTACGATACGTGTTCGTGGTGTGACGACACTTTCCAATAACGACCCGCTTGTAATTATAGACGGTGTACCCGGTTCATTGAATGATGTCGTGGCTTCAGATGTAGAAACCATGAGTGTTTTGAAAGATGCGGCATCGGCTTCTATTTACGGATCTCGTGCTGCGGCCGGTGTTATTTTGATCACAACCAAAAGAGCTAAGGAGAATAAATTCAATTTAGATTATAATTATGAATATTCCATTGACAAACCGACTACACGACCGGCTAATGGAAATGTGATCGATTGGATGAATGTTCAAAATGAGATTAAATGGAACGATGGTGCTTCTAATCCTTATTCGCAATATTCGCAGGAAACCATTAACTCTTGGATGGCTAATAATGCAATGGATCCTTATCATTATCCGAATACGGATTGGGTTGATTTGCTGTTGAAGAATACGACTTCTCATCAACAACATAACTTTAACGTTTCAGGCGGTACAGATAAATTGCAGTCCAAATTCTCGTTCAATTATCAGACGGCAGATGGGTATTATGCGAATAAATCGTATGAGCGTTATGCGGGTCGCGTCAACAACGATTATAAAATCAATTCTTGGATTCGGGCTAATATTGATGTTGATTTTTCTGCGTCGAAAAGTGTATCTCCTGCGACTGTCAATCCTATTTATTGGGCTTATTTGACTGCTCCATATTATAATCCTCGTTGGGAAGACGGGCGCTATGCAGATGTGAAATCCGGGGCCAATCCATTGGCTATGCTCAATGAAGGGGGAACGGATGGAAAGAATTATTATAAGTTTGGGGGAAAGACCCAACTAGATTTGACTCCGCTTAAGGGATTAACGCTTACGGCCGTTTTTGCTCCTCGATATACGTTTGAAACAGGGAAAAAATTTACAAAAGCAGTGAATGTGTATTATGAGGATGGAAGCTCCATTGCTGCACAAAGTAATAAGACAACATCTTTAAATGAAACACGGAATATGACACAAAGCCGTACTTACCAGTTTTATGCTAATTATCAGAACAAATGGACTGACCATTCCTTGAATGCGATGGTAGGTTATGAGGGGTATAAGCATAAATGGGAAAATTTGGGTGCATCAAGAAATAATTATGAATTGGATACTTATCCTTATTTGAATCTTGGTCCGGAAGATTATCAGTATAATTCGGGCAGTGCAGGTCACAATGCTTATCAATCTGTTTTCGGACGTGCTATGTATTCATATAAGGACCGGTATATGTTACAAGCGAATGTTCGTGCTGATGCCTCTTCTCGTTTTGCTTCTGATTATCGCTGGGGGGTATTCCCTTCTGTATCGGCAGGTTGGGTTATTTCTAGTGAATCTTGGTTCCCTAAAGATAAGCAGATTGATTATTTGAAAGTGCGTGCTTCTATTGGGTCATTGGGGAATGAACGCATTAGTGATGCGGAATTTCCATATCAGGCGGCAATCAATTTCGGAAATAGTTATATGTATGATAAAGGTTCCCAATCGGTGACCGCTGTACAGAATGCTGCACAATATAATTATGCATTTAATGATATTACGTGGGAAACAACTACGACTTATGATATTGGTATCGATATTACTTTGTTGAATAATCGTTTGAGTTTAACAGGAGACTACTATTATAAGAAAACATCCGACATGCTTTTGACTTTAGGTTTCCCCTCTTATGCCGGTTTTTCTGCTCCGAAACAAAATGCGGGTGATATGTATACTCACGGTTGGGAATTTGAAGCAAGTTGGCGTGATCAGATTGGTGAGGTATCTTATGGTGTATCTTTTAATTTATCTGATTATCGTTCAAAAATGGGATATTTGGGAGACAGAAGAACTATAGATGGTAATAAGATTTATGAAGAAGATTCTTATTATTATGAGTGGTTTATGTATAAGACCGATGGTCTGTTTGTTACTGATGCAGATCTGTATGATTCGGAAGGAAACAAATATCCGACACTCACTGCTAACGATAAGGCTGGTAATATTAAATATGTCGATGTGAATGGAGATGGCGTTATCAATGCAGATGATAAAGTTCGTTTAGGTAATTCTTTGCCGGAGTTTCAGTTTGGTGGTAATCTTTTCTTAGGTTGGAAAGATTGGGATTTCTCTCTTTCTTTTCAAGGCGTGGAGCATCAGAATGTTCTCTTTAATTCTGCATGGATACAGCCATTAAAAGAACAATGGGGAGCTGTGCCTTCTCTTATATTGGGGAATTATTGGAGCCAGCATAATACGGAAGATCAAAACCGGAATGTCAAATATCCTCGTCTTACATATACCAATACTACTAATACTTATACCGGATCTGATTATTGGTTGTTTAATGGAGCTTATTTCCGTGTCAAGAACATTACATTGGGGTATTCGTTGCCGCAGAAACTTATGGATAAGTGTTTCATCAGAGGACTTCGGATATATGCAACAATAAATGATCTACCGGCTATCAGTCATTATCCTAAAGGATGGGATCCGGAAATAGGTGCAAGTTCCGACTTTATATCCACGTCTTTTACATTTGGTGCGAATGTTAAATTTTAAATTTATAGTGATATGAAACAGATAAAATTTTCTATATGTACTGCATCCCTATTCATGCTTATGTCGTGTGTCGATCTTAATTTAAATCCTCTTTCTGAAGGATCAAGCGAGAATTGGTATTCTTCTCAAGCGGAAATAGAAATGTCTTTGAATGATTTCTATCGTACAGATTTTTTTCCGATTGATGATATGAAATGGGGAGATGATGTAACTGCTCGAAATGAAACATCTGCCGTGAATAACGGAACATTGACTTCAGAAGACGGAACGATTGCCAAACGTTGGGAAAACTATTATAAAGGTATCGCACGTGCTTTACGTATAATTAATAATATGGATCGAGCACGTGCTATGGGCGTTTCGGAGAAGGATATTGCTCAATATGAAGGTGAGGCTTACTTTTATTTAGGATATGCTTATGGTATGTTAGCTTTTCATTGGGGGGATGCGATTTTGGATAAGGTGGGTATGAGTTTAGATGAAGCTTATACCGCTTCCCGATCTCCGAAAGCAGATGTATTGGCTTACAGTTACGAATGTTTGGATAAGGCTGCGGAACGTTTACCGAATAGTTATCCAGGCATCCAGCGTGCCACGAAAGGGGCTGCTTATGCTTTTAAAGCAAGAATTGCTATTTATAATGAGGATTATGCAGCCGCTGCTACTGCTGCCAAGAATTGTATGGATTTGAATGTGTACAAATTGCATAGCAACTATCAGGATTTGTTTACGGCTTCTTGGTCTGACGAATGGATTTTCTTCTTCCGTGGAGATGTGACGTTGAAGAAATATTACTGGGCTGCGTCTGATGTGTTGAATAGCATATCTCGCCTTTCAGGAGGATGGGGTGGTCAAAAAGCTCCTTCCTATGAATTGGTCTGTGCTTATCCTTGTATTGATGGTAAACCGATTGATGAATCTCCGCTTTACAATCCGAAAGACTTTTTCGAGAACCGGGATCCACGTATGGCAATGACAATTGTTCCGTTTGCAACAGCATATAACAAGAGTGTGTTGGATGGAACGTATGATCCGAACGATTATGAATGGTTAGGGTATGAGTATTCTCCTTCTCCTGTTAAAACAACCGTTCAGAGAATTTCTGACGGTGCACAAGTGGGAAATAATGATTCTAAAGCAAGAGCGGAACATGCTTCCTATACAGGTTTATTATTTAAGAAATATGTTGATGAGTCATTTTTGGAAAATGGTAAAGCTGGTGCACCGACTACTTATCCGATGTTGCGTTACGGTGATGTTCTGTTGATGTATGCTGAAGCGATGAATGAGATGAATCAGTGTAGCCAAGAAGTGCTGGATGCTACGATTAATAAATTGCGTGAAAGGGCTTATAACGGAACAGGTCTTGAGTATCCACGAGTAACGGAAGGATCACAGCAGCAGTTACGTACGGTTATCCGTACCGAGCGTTTTATTGAAATGGCTTGGGAAGGTCATCGTTATAGTGATTTAATTCGTTGGAAGATTGCAGGGAAGGTATTTAATCGTCCAATTTATTTCTTGAATCGTGCGTGGTCCGGTAATACCTCTTGGAATGGTGATGAAAGTTCTGTCTCGGCCGAATACAAGCAGTTGATTCAGAACTGGAAAGATGGTAACTATCCGATAGGTGGTATTCCACAGATTGATGAAGACGGTATTGCAGATTTGAGTGGAATGGCGGAAAAGGGGTATATTACCGTGGCAACCGAACGTAAATTCGATGAAAGTCGTGATTATTTGTGGCCGGTTCCTGCAGCAGATAGATTAATTAACGAAAATCTGTCACAGAATCCGAAATGGTGATCGGTTTGGGATAGATTCGATATGATATTCATTTAAGGGTTCCTCGGCTTTATATGGTTATATAGAGGATGAGGAACCCTTGTTGTAAAAAATCAAATAATATGAAACTGAATAGTGTAATAGGATTACTGACTGTATTTTCGGTATTAGGATGTACTGCCCAAAAGGATGTCAAAAAAATACCGGAATCGATTTCCGGTATTTATCCCCGTTTGGCTTACTATAATAATGAAGGCGAATGTGGGACAGGGGCAGTCGTACCTTGGGCGGATCGTTTATGGGTGGTTACTTATGGGCCTCATTTACCGAATGGCTCTTCTGATAAATTATATGAAGTGACGTCCGATTATCGGCAGATCATGCATAAGGAGAGTATTGGAGGTACACCTGCAAACAGAATGATTCATAAAGAAAGCAATCAACTTTTTATAGGCCCTTATGCGATTGATAAAACAGGAAAAGTTCGTGTTATTCCATATACCGTAATGTCTGGTCGGCATACCGGAAATGCCCGTCATTTAACAGATCCGTCAAATAAAATTTATTATGGGACAATGGAAGAAGGATTTTATGAAGTGGATGTGAATACGTTGGAAGTAAAAGAATTGTATCAGGATGGCAATAAGAAACAACAGAAAAAAAATGATACGGATGCCGGACCGATAAATGCTTTATTACCGGGAGTACATGGCAAAGGGTTGTATTCTGGACAGGGTTGTATGTATTTTACCAACAATGGAGAAGGGACACAAGAAGCATTAAAGAAGTTTGATGTGGAGGCAGGTGTCCTAGCTGAATGGAATGGAAAAGAGTGGAAAGTAGTTCGTCGCAATCAATTTGTCGAAGTGACGGGGCCGGGTGGCATTTATGGAAATACGAATCCGGAAACAGACCCGATTTGGGCAACAGGTTGGGATTATAAATCAGTTATTTTAGGTGTACGCGATGCCGAAAAAGGGTGGGCTTTTTATCGTTTGCCCAAAGCCAGTCATAGCTATGATGGTGCGCATGGATGGAATACAGAATGGCCGCGTATTCGGAATGTCGGGACAGAGTCTCAACCTGATTATCTGATGACGATGCATGGTATGTTCTGGCATTTCCCAGGAATGTTTACGGCCGATAATTCTGCAGGCATTCGTCCTCGCTCCGCTTATTTGAAAGTGATTGGTGATTTTACCCGTTGGAACGATCAGTTGGTTTTCGGTTGTGATGATTCAGCTCAGAAAGAATTCTTGAACAAACGAAAAGCAAAAGGGAGTATAGAGGGACCTGGTCAATCGAACTCTAATCTGTGGTTTACTTCTTTGACAAGACCGGATGAATTAGGACCAGCTACTGCAGAAGGTGCTGTTTGGGCAAAGGAAAGCGTGAAAGCAGGTGAGAGCTCTGAACCGTTCCTTTTTAGTGGCTGGACACATCGTTTCGGTTGGGTCAAAAATGAAGGAAAACAACCGGTGATCTTTACTTTTGAAATAGATGAAGCCGGCAAAAATGAATGGAAGACCTTGAAGAGTGTCACAGTAAATGCAGGAAAGTCGGTCTCTGTCCCTTTTGCTTCTACCGAAAAAGGAGAATGGATTCGTGTAAAAACGGATAAAAATACATTGGCAACGGTTAGTTTCAATTATACGACTGCCGATCCCCGTTCGACTTCTTCTGATCCGATTTACCAAGGTTTGACAACAGTTAAACAAAATACGACAATCGGAGGTTTGTTGTATGGGCTTGGTGACAACCGTCGTGCATTGGGTGTGTTGGCAAATGTGACGGTAGATGGAAAAACATCGGAAACCGGTTATTATGAAATGGGAGATAAATTGGAACTGGTTCGTAAGGAAGATACAAAAACGACTGATTTTATTCGATCAAAGTTTGCCATACCTCAACAAGTCGTTTCGATAGAAGAGGGTTCTGTCTTGATTGTAGATGATTTGAACCGGCGTTGGCGTCTTCCTTTGGGGAATGAAACGTATAAAGAATTGACTAACCAAGGTGTACTGCGTGTTTGTCGGGAAGTGGCAACGGAACGCGATATGTTCTCTTGTATGGGAACTTTTTACGAACTTCCTGCGGAGAATGCGGATGGATATGCAAAAATTCGTCCTATATCAACTCATAATTACCGTATCAACGATTATGCTTCTTACCGAGGTATGCTTGTTTTGACAGGTGTGACACCTGAAGAAGGAAAAGAGAATCCGCATATTATTGTTTCAGACGATGGAAAAGCTGCTGTTTGGGTAGGTGTTATTGATGATTTGTGGACATTGGGTAAACCGGTAGGTCATGGTGGCCCGTGGAAGGATACAAATGTAAAAGCGGGTGTCGCTTCTGATCCGTATCTGATTGGATTCTATGACAAGAAAGAGCTTTCGTTGTCGCATCAATCTGATAAGAAAGTCGTCATTACGGTTGAAGTTGATCCTACCGGCAATGGGGATTGGATGGAGTATGCCGCTTATGCAGTACAACCTGGAGAAAGGTTCGTTCAGCAACTCCCTGAAGCATTTCAAGCAAGATGGATTCGTTTTGTATCGGATACGGATACAAAAGCAACTGCTTGGTTGGATTATAAATAAAATGTAGAAATGACATCCGGTGATGATACTGATAAATCAATTACCGGATGTTGTTGAATTGTAATTTTTAAATCTATAGAATCATGAAATACATTTTAATGTCTGTCTTGTTAGTTTGGGGATGTCTGAATAATACAGTTTTGTCGCAGCAGCAAATAAACTGTAGTGGTGTGTTTCCGCATTTAGCTATGGTTGCAGATCAAACTCCGAGAACTGAAGCTGGGACGGGAGCTTTATTCCCTTGGGCAAATAGATTATGGGTTGTTACTTATGTTGCACATTTTTCCGCGACTGGTTTCGGTACTGGACTTTTTGAAATCAATGATAAGATGGAAATACATAAACGCCCGGAAAGCGTGGTGGGAACATATGCGAATAGATTACTCCACGGTCCTACGAATCAGTTGATCATAGGTCCGTATATAATTGATATGAATGGTAATGTACGAGTAATTGATGGGGTAAAAGATCATCGTTTGGCTGCAACAATGACGCATTTGACAGATCCGAAGAATAAAGTTTATTTTCTGGCTATGGAGGGTCAATTTTTTGAAGTGGATGTGAATACTTTAGATACAAAACCATTATTTAACCTTTATGATGAGTTGAAAGAACCGAAAGGGTCGAAACCTCATTTTAAATCTGGTTTTACAAGGCATGGTAAGGTTGTTGTGTGTAACAATAGTTATTCTACAAAAGATTATAATAAAGATTGGAGTGCAGGCCGTTTAGCAGAGTGGGATGGTAAAGTTTGGAAAATAATAGAAGAGAAGTCGTATACGGAAGTATGGAGCTCTTCTCATTTTGGTGCACCAATTTTGGCTACAGGCTGGGATAATGCTTCTGCTGTAATGAGTGTATTTTTTCCGAATACAAAGGAATGGAAGAGGTATCGTTTGCCAAAATCCAGTAAGACATTCGATGAGACGAGTTGTACGGAGTGGCTGCGTATTCGCGAAGTTGAAACAGAACGTGCAATGATGGATTGCCATGGGTTATTTTATGAAATAGGATTTCATCTATATGCTGATCAGCTGTGGGCTATTCGTCCGGTTTGTTCGCATTTGCGTGTAATCCCAGACTATTGCTCTTGGAGGGGCATGTTGGTGATGGGAGGAAATCAGGCGACGCCGATGAAGTTTGGTACTGCTGATGGAAATCCTTTGGCTGGTCAACCTCAAGCTGGATTGTGGTTCGGTAAGACAGACGATTTGTGGTCGTGGGGTAAACCAACTGGTGAAGGAGGGGTATGGTCTGATGATGAAGTTACGGCCCATGTCCCGTCTGATCCTTTTTTAATGTATGGATTTGATCAGAAATCTCTTCATCTTTGGCATGATTCGAATGAAGCTGTTTCTTTTAAAATAGAAGTAGACGTTGTAGGCAATGGGCAGTTTAAGATTTATGAAACCAAGACTGTCGGTTCTGGTGAATATATGCATTATGAGTTTCCTGAGAGCTTTTCTGCTCGATGGGTACGTGTAACCGCAAATAAAAATTGTAAAGCAACAGCCTGGTTTATTTATAATTAGTTCTATTTTTTGCAAAATAGAAAATATAGAGAGTGTTGTGTTTTTCTTTGTTTTTGTTAAATTGTAAATATTAATATCATGAAGACTCGTGTAATTTTATCATTATTATTTTTATTGAGTTTTGGATCGGTTCGAGCAGCAGACCTTTTTATTGAAGCCGAAAGTTTCAGTAACAAGGGTGGTTGGAAGGTTGACCAGCAGTTTATGGATTTGATGGGGTCTCCTTACCTTTTGGCGCATGGGATGGGTGTACCCGTCGATGATGCTTCGACCGAAGTGACATTTCTTGAAAAAGGAGAATATTATGTATATGTTCGGACCTATAACTGGACTTCCCCGTGGAAAAAAGGGGAAGGTCCCGGTAAATTCAGTTTGTCTGTCGGAGGAAAGAAGATGACTTCTCCATTGGGAGCGGAGGGTTCTGCCTGGATGTGGCAGATAGCTGGAAAAGTATCTGTCAAGAATCTGAAAACTGTAATCAAGCTGCATGATTTGACGGGATTTGACGGTCGTTGTGATGCGATCTACTTTACCACGGAAGTTGGCAAGATGCCTCCGTCGGATGTAAAGGAACTGGAAGCATTCCGTCGTCAAGCATTGGGATTACCGGATGAAGCACCGGTTGCCGGCGAATATGATCTTGTAGTCGTGGGAGCCGGTATAGCCGGGATGAGTGCCGCTGTGTCGGCCGCCCGTCTGGGTTGCAGGGTAGCTTTGATTAATGACCGTCCTGTGGTAGGTGGTAATAACAGTTCGGAGATACGTGTCCATTTAGGAGGCCGTATCGAAGAAGGAACTTATAAGGAACTTGGCGGTCTGCAGAAAGAATTTGGTCCGGAAAAGGGAGGAAATGCACAACCTGCAGAATATTATGAAGACCAGAAGAAAATGGATTGGCTAGTAGGTGAAAAGAATGTGTCTCTTTTCCTGAACTTTCGTGCGATAGGGGTGACAAAGGAAGGTGATAAGATCACATCGGTTATTGTCAAACACATCGAAAGCGGTAAAGAACTGAAGTTCGAGGCTCCTCTGTTTTCTGATTGTACGGGAGACGGGACGATCGGTTACCTGGCGGGGGCCGACTATCGTATGGGGCGTGAAGGTCGTGACGAGTATGGTGAGAGCATCGCTCCGGAGAAAGCAGACAAGTTGACAATGGGTTCTTCCGTCCAGTGGTATTCTGTGGATAACAAGAAATCGAGCCCTTTCCCGGAGTTCAGCTATGGAGTGGAGTTTAACGACAAGAATTGTGAAAAGGTGATGATGGGAGAATGGACGTGGGAGACAGGTATGAACTTCGACCAGATCAAGGACTTCGAACGTATCCGTGATTATGGAATGCTGGTTGTCTATTCAAACTGGAGTTATCTGAAAAACCGTATGAAGGAAAATGACCAGTATAAGAACCGAAAATTAGGTTGGGTTGCTTACGTCGCCGGCAAGCGTGAATCACGTCGTCTGATGGGGGATTATATTTTAAAGGAAGACGATATCACGAAAAACGTGTCTCATGAAGATGCTTCTTTCGCCACGACATGGAGTATCGATTTACATTGGCAGGATCCGAAAAACAGTGAACATTTTCCAGGCAATGAGTTCAAAGCGGTGACAAAGCATATTCTGATCTATCCGTACGCCGTTCCGTATCGTTGTCTGTATTCTCGTAATGTGGAGAACCTGTTTATGGCCGGTCGTAATATTAGTGTGACTCATGTGGCATTGGGAACGGTCCGTGTGATGCGTACGACAGGAATGATGGGAGAGGTAGTAGGTATGGCTGCATCATTGTGTAAGAAATATGATGTGACACCTCGTGGTGTTTACCGTTCGCATCTGGAAGATTTGAAGACATTGATGAAAGAAGGTGTGAATAAGAAAGGGCTACCGAATAACCAGCGTTATAATGAAGGCGGTATGTTGAAAGACAAACCGGTTGTCCAATAATCAGAAAAGTATGGTGTGTGTCAAAATGTACTTGTCTCTGCGTCAAGCGTGGGGATAATCACATTTTGACACACATCTTTTTAATATATGCCCATAAAACTATTGCAAGTTTAAAAAGCCATGAAACATAAAGCTCTTTATTTATATCTGATATTATTTTTTTTATTGTGCTGTTCCGTTACTACCACCGGACAAGAGAAAAAACAGGAACGGTTTACCTTGATGGGATTAGGTGATTCTATTACGGAAGGAGCGGATTTCTTCACTTGCTATTTGTATCCGCTTTGGGAAAAATTATTTACAGCCGGGTATCAGTTTGATTTTATCGGCCCTCGTGAGAGTAAATGTCGGATCGGGACGCTTAATCATTGTGGTTTCAGCGGTAAGAATGTGGAGTTTTTGGAGTCGAAGATCGACAGCCTCTACCGGCTTTATCCGGCAGATATCGTATTGCTTCATGCCGGTCATAACCATTTTGTGGAAGAGAAACCTGTTCCCGGAATGATAGCTTCTTACAGGTCTATTATCAATAAAATACAGGCGATCAATCCGAATGTCCGTATTTTGATTGCCCAGGTGATACCAAGCGGGAAACTGCCTAAGTATTCGTATATCCCGGAATTGAACGAGAAGATTGCGGAAATGGTTGCCGGATTAAACTCCGGACAGGTCTTTTTGGTCAATCAGGCTCAGGGATTTAACTGGCAAGACTATACGGTACACGATAAAGTACATCCGAATAAGGCTGGTGCGGAGAAGATGGCGACTGTCTGGTTCGAGGCCTTAAAGAAAGTACTGGCTTCATCGGAGACGGTGTTCTCTCCTGAAATCGTTCGGTATAAGACATTAGAGGATGGAGATTCCCTGGCACTTCACATCTTCAAGCCCCGGAATATGCAGGCTGGGGAAAAAAGGCCGGCTATTGTATACTTCTTCGGAGGAGGTTGGAAGTTAGGTTCTCCGATTCAGTTTTATCGTGAATGTGCTTATTATGCTTCAAAAGGAATGATTGCTGTATCGGTTGATTATCGTATCGGATATCTGCACCATTCTACTCCGTTCGAGAGTTTTGAGGATGCCAAAGATGCGATATGTTGGTTGCGTAGCCATGCTTCGGACTATCAGCTTGATCCGGACAAGATTGCCGTAGCCGGTGGTTCTGCCGGTGGACATCTGGCTGCCGCACTCGGAACGATCGGGAGTGATGAGACTGTTCCGGCGGGTTACAGGCCGAACCTCTCCGTGTTATATTATCCGGTTATAGACATGGTTTCGCGAGGTTATGGTTTTCCGGAAATAAAAAGGGATTTTGAAAAAATTTCACCGATCCATCATGTGTCGGAAGCAACTCCCTCCACTCTTATATTGCTTGGCACGAAAGATCCTATCGTATCGGTCGAAACGATCGAGGCCTATCAAGATAAACTTTTGCAGAAGGGAGTGGATTGTGAACTCCATCTCTTTGAAGGTGCCGGGCATCCGATCTTTCTATACAGAAAGCCGCTTACGGAAGAGTATTATAAGGTTCGAAAGTTGACGGATGATTTTTTGAAAAGACAGGGATTCCTGTAGTATTTGACGGATTACAATAGTATGGATTATCCTGCCCAGCGTGACTTTGTAAAAGAGTTGGCTGTCACTTGCCGGAAAGCCGGATTGGGCCTGTTTATTTATTATTCGGTGGGTATAGATTGGCATCATCCCTACTTTTTGCCAAATACGATGTATGATCCGGCTCGTCCCCACTATAAAGAGGTTCCTGAGTCTTACAGATTCCGTAATGTGGAAGATTTTAAGCATTATCTGAATTATGCAAAAACGCAAATAATGGAATTGTGTACTCAATATGGGCCGATTGCCGGTATATGGTTTGATACGGTTGGAGGAGTGTATCAGTATTCTGAACTTTTTAATATTCAGGAAATATATGATATGATTCATCAGATTCAGCCTCATGCATTAGTCGTGTTTAAAACAGGTGCGAACGGTAATGAGGATTTTATAACCGGAGAAAGAGAAATGGGATCATTGGCTCCTGTCTTTAAAAGTGTCGGATTACCTAAAAAGGTACAGGACGCTGCCGATTTTTCTTGGGAGAGCAATAATGAAAAGCCGGCTGAGTTGAACATCCCGATCCAGGCTTTAGGGTGGGCATATCATACTTCTTCGCGACAACGGCAGAAATCGGCTGAAGAGGTTATGGAGCTATTGAGATATTGCGCAGATATGAATGCTAATTTATTGTTGAACATTGGCCCTCGTCCGGATGGAACCATTCTGGAAGAGAATATTCAGACCTTGGAAAAGGTTGGCAGGCAATTGGAGAAGGATGGTTTTCCAAAATTGAATACGAAATCGTATATGGACTTCCGTATGAAAGCGAGACAGACGGTTCAGACAGAAAAAGAAAATCAGACTGCTAATTAATTTATACCAAATAAATTACCGTAAAAGGAAGTGTGTCAAAATGTACTTGTCCCCGCGCTTGACGCACTTCCTTTTTTGATGATTTCTCAAATTGATATATTAGACGACTAATTATCTGTCCGCTCGAGAAGAAGGCGAATATGGATAATTAACAATTCATATTGACACCGAGAGATAATCCCAATCATGGTGCATTTTGGATGGCCATCGTCTTATGATGAAGAGCCCGAAAAATTGCCAGAGTGAAAGCGGCATGTAGAACCTGTTGGTGGATAAAACTGATTGCTGGCCGGAAGCATCCGGTTCTGCAATGTTTGCCTATGCTATGATAATGGAGGTGAAAAAAGGTTGGCTGGATGCTGCCGAGTATGGTCTGGTGGCATGGAAGGTATGGAAACTTTTTCGTAAAGAGGTCTGTTTTTGGGGAGTAAGAGACAGGCCTCTTTTTTATGGTCATTCTTAAAATATAGTCGGAATTTTTTTTGTGCTTGGAATTAAATGAGTACTTTCGGGCTCATATATATAATTTTTAGAGGGTAATTGTTGAATTAATAATCTTATTTTTAATATTATAACTATGATGAATGATGTACCTGTCCTTGATAAAGAAATGTCGACAACAGGAAAAAACTTATCTGATAGTATTGTGGAAAAATATGCTTTTGTATTTCAATCCTGTGATGTTAATATGAAGTTGCTGGTGGAGAATAAAGTCTCGCATTATCCTGCTTCAGATGTATTATTGAAAAAAGCTCGTTTCCTGTATCGGAATCAGGAGATTGGATGGATCGAGGCATTGGCTGCTTTTCAGGAAAAACATGGAGATTGCCTGGCCTTGGATGGAAAGGATGCCGCTAAAGCTTTAGAGAAGGCCTTCGACCTTTGCCGGTGGATGGGAGAGGAATCGGACTATTTGCAAACAGTATACCAGAGGAGGGCGGATGAAAAAAGAACTGAACTGTTTGACAGGATGGATCGTCTTTCTTTGAAACTGAAAGTTTGCCGTTGCTTGTCGGAAGGAAAGACGAATGAATATCTGAAGGCTGTTTTGCGTAAGTTGGAACAGAGTGGAAACATTTGGCATGTACATGACGAGATCCTAAAAATATATTATCTGCTGTCATACGATTTGACTGGTTTTTCCCAGAATCTTCCGGTACTGATCGATATCGTTTGCAGGCTAATTACCAATGGTCTGATGACAGAAGAGGAATGCAGTGATTTTTCCGGCGTATTGAAACGGAAAGCAAAGGAGATGGATGATAAGGTATCTGAATATTGGTTCTCCGATGATTGGGACACGCTTCATCCTCTGATAACCGAGTCGGTCCGTTTGCATACTTTTGTCTTCTTGATCTGTGGACAATGTCGGCAAAAGGAGGATGACCTTTCACTGATTGCTGCCCGTATATGCCGTTATCTTTCCCGTATACCATCACCGTATAGTGAACTGCTGAAAAATAAGTCATATACTTTGCTCACTGGCGAGAATACATTGGGTGACCGTATCCAGTGGGAGCATCTCCAACATTTTGATGAGATAAAGATCTTGGAACGTCTCATCATGCTACAAGCAGATGATAAAGCATGTCTTTTCCAGGAAGATAGTAAAAAGTGGAGGCAATGTCGAAATGAAAAAAATATGATCACCCTTGATAACGATGGGTTTACGTTGAGCCCATTGGTTGAATTGGGATGTAACTCGTGGAAAGGGCGTAAAGACCGGGCTACTGTGTTGAAAAACCGTTTGTTTGTCGCTTCTTTTAGCCGGTTATCTTTGAATTTTGATGCTTGTAAGAATATCCGTGATTTCCGTTCATATTGGAATCTGGTAGCGGAAGATTATCCTTTGTCGCAACCAATGTCTTCTCCGGCTTTTGTGGATACCGGATCAGATGAGAAAGAGATTGAGATACTAGAGATCGAGATGGAAGAGGAAGAGGTGGAGACAGACCATTTTCTGCGTCCGGATCAACGGGTCAAGGTCCGGATCCTGCATATCGACAAGGAAGACATGTCTCTGAAGATGGAAATTATAGATGCCCCATACCGGGGAATGAAGGCCTGTTTGCCATTCGCTTACATAAATTCATGCTATTATATCATCCCTGGTTTTATGGATATGTTTGTTGTCAACGAGATATTCCGTGCGAAAGTAAAGAGCGTGGAAGGAAGTGAAGTCAAGCTTTCCCTGATACAGGATTTCAATGAATATATGTATCCGGATTGTGTCAGGAAGAAAAATGTAATCGGGAAAGTGATCGATATTGCAGAAGGCAAAGTCTGGTGGTTGCTTTCTACCGGCATGACGGCAACAACGACTAATCCCCATAAGAAGTATAAGGCCGGTAACTTCTATAAGGTGGAATATGGAGGTTTATCGGCGGACAAATTGAAAAATACGATCAAAGTGCTGTCCCATATCCCATTTCTAGACGAAAAAGGTTTTTATAATAATGTATTGGAAAATTTGCGCAGTTTCTTTTTCTTCATGACGAAAGAAGTGCTGAAAGTCAATAAAGACAAGGAAGAGTTGCAACGTTTGAAAGAAAAAAACAATCCTTTCTTCGTCGCTTTCCAAAGCCTAAATCTTGAAGTTCCGGAGAGTGCTCTTGATGAATCGGCTCAGACTGATGAGATGCCTGAAAGTGAAAGTAAAACAGTAACTCCCGATTTATATGACGAGTCGGATAGGATAACGGTGAGCCAGTTGAAGGAACTCATTTATTGTGTAGATTCGTTGATAGGCGACAGCGAAGATATATGTGGATGCTTCAATGCTTATAATGTCCTGATATTTTTGTGCCGTTTTGTGGGAAACAAAGAATTGGCTGATTATTACGGGCTTTGTTCCGACTATATCTATTGGGTTAATTCACTGGACTCCGAATTATTGAAAAACAGAGAGGGAGTTGAATGCCGGCAAACTTTTAAGGGATTGTCGGATCGTATGGAAGCGTTAGATATGGACCGGTACAGCTTGCGTTTGCGTAATAACAAACAGGTTATACGAGTATTACAGACTTGGTTCGACTCCCGTCCCCTGACTTCCGTCCAGTCCGATTTGCAATCGTTTATGCAAAATAAAAACCGTACGGTAGCTGAGTTGGCACGCTATTTTAATATCATGTCCTATCTGAAAGAAAAGGATGATGACCTGCAGGAACTGATTTGCGAGAATATTAATGTTTTGCTTGGTTGTAAAGTCTGGGAGAAAAAAACTAGAGTGTACATACCCGTATTTTTCGGCCATGAAGGAGTAGAAAAAGAATTTAAGACATCTGCATTTATCCATGCCGACAAAAACGCGACAGAGGAGCAGAGCCTTGTCCTGGCTCGTGTGATTGCATCGTTCATGAATACGGAAGGGGGAACACTTTATATCGGAGTCAATGATAAGGGATATCTGACCGGATTGGACCAGGAGTTAAGGTTTGCTCATAATGACAGCGATGTTTACCTTCGTTCTGTCAATCAAAATGTGATCAGGCTATTAGGTAAAAAAGAAGATCGGGATCGTTATCAGGCGTATATACGTTGCCGTTTGTATGAATATGAAGACGGACGTCTGGTTTTGGCGTTTCGAGTAGCGCCAATCAATGAAGTGGTAGAGGTGAAAGGTGAAGTATATACGCGTTCTGCCAGTTCCAATCTGATCAAACCAGTTGGCAACGTGGCGGATTTTGTCAAGTTGCGCCATCGGCAAAAGCTGGATTCTGTTCCTAAGATGCCGGAGTTTCCTGCGTATTTTAGTGCAGAACGGAATGAATATATTTTTGATAAACGTTCTGTAGTCCCTGAAATGACAGCGGTTCAAGAGGTGGAAGCGGTTGCTCCGGTTTTGTCCGTAAACGAAGAAAATGTCCAGGAAAAGGCTTTGCGCACTAAAAATGCAAACACTCAAATTAATTTAGGAATCCGGACATCAGCTCTGCGTTGCAATCCTTTGCAAAAGAAGCATGACCTGGGATACACGCCCAACCATGTCTTTGTCTCCTTATTTAAAAATGGCAAAATAGCCTATTCCGTAAGTCCCAAGATCGGAAAGTGGGGAGGAGAAGGGGGAAGTGTTATTTTCTCTTATAACCCGGAAGACAAGGAAGATTTGCTGGTTACGGTTTTTAAGAATGGCGAAGTAGGCCTGTCCAATCTGAAAAAGGGAATGTCACAACCGAATATGCTTTTTGCTTTTGCCGGTTCGATTGATGATATACTATTTATTTCTCCGGCTCGTAGTACTGATTATCTGTTATTGATTTCGGATAAGGAAGGTGAAAAGCGTTACCGCATTGTCCCACTCGATATGCTTGAAAAATCAATGTCTATACAACCCAAGAGCAATCTTGTCCTTGTACCGGAAAAAGGCATTTTTGTTTTTGCCGAGATCTTGATACCGGAACTGGTGAATAGCCTTGATGATGAGAAATCATTGCAGGATACTTTCGATCAATATTGTGCCGGACGCCTGTGGGAGCATAATTCCTATATCAAGAATGTAGATAAGATCAGCAATTTGTGCAATGTCCCTTTTTAACTTGTTTCTTTTCTAAACTGAAGCCCCAGAAATATCCCTCCCGGCAGCAATATGATCCCTGCTGAGACGAGTAGGGCAACCTGGAGCGAATACATGTCATTCAGCCAACCGATAAAGGGGGCGATAGCGGCGAACATCAGGCGGATTATGAAGTTGCGGATGGAAAGCACTGTCGCCCTCATGTCGGAAAAAGTCATTTGGTTGATGTATCCTTTGAGGATGGGGGTGGCAAAACCGCGGAAGATATAAAAGACGAACAAGATGGCAAGGCCGGCGTACGTAAGGTTGAAAGCCAGGGAGACATATCCGCCGACTATAAAAACGAGGATCAGGATTCCCATCTTACGCGGACCGAAGTAGTTGTCCACCCGGTCGGACCAGAGAGCGGCGAAGCCAACTGTCAGATTCAGTACCGTCCAAATAACGCCATACCAGGAAACGGGAGTTTTCAGATACATTAAAACCGGTTGTACGAACCAAGCCATCGTGAGAGTCGCTGCCCCGATTATACCTGAATACATGATATTGTAGCAAAGTTGCTTGTTCGTTACCAGCGAATATCTGATGATCCGGACAATCTCGTTTACCGGATTCTGTATTTTATTGGAACGGTTGACCTCCTTAAGCATGAATGCTGCCGGAATACCTGTAAATGCAATCACAGCCTGCGCATAAAAAGGAAGACGAAGGGAATAAGTCGCCAATAAACCACCAAAGATACCTGCCAGCGCTTCAGCGAAGTTGCCGATCATCGTGATCCGTCCTTCATATCGTAAGTATAAATTTTCTTTCTTGTATTGGGCGGTAGTATCGTATAACAGAGCGGAATCTGCACCATTTACCAATGTCTGTCCTGTCCCCAACAAGATTTCAGCGAAAAGAAAAGCCGTGAATGTCGAGGTGAACGAATAGCATAGATATCCGAAGAAGAAAAGGATACATCCTAATATCAGACATTTGCGGCGTCCCCAAACATCAGCCAGATAGCCTGAAGGGATCTCCAAGGCAACGGCTGCTATCGAATAGACACTCTTCAGGATAAACACATCCTGCAATCCTAATCCGTGTTTTTCGTAAAAAAGCACGATGATAGGCATAACCAATGTGAACCATTTGGATAGTTTGATCAGATAAAGAGCGAGTATATTCCGTTTCATGTTTGCAAAAGTACAAAATATATGAAATATCCTTGTGGGACGTCAATTGCATTTCCGTGAACTAGTTTCGATGTTTTACCCATCAGGAGTGTCTAATTATTGTACACCATTGTCAAATAATTGGACACTTTAAAAAAATGATTGTGCTTTTATCTGTTTGTATTTTAGCTCGTTGACTCTTTTGGCACGCTTTTTGAATTTTAATGGACGGAATATAATAAATACGCGATATGAAAAACTTGAACATAGCATTACGTTCGCTTTTTAAGAAAGGAAGAAGTAATGGGATAAAGATTTTATCTCTGGGAGTCGGACTGGCGATGGGACTTGTCCTGATATCGAAAGTGTGTTTTGAACGTTCGTTTGATAAGTTTTATCCGGATAGCGACCGTATTTATCGGTTGCACGAAAACATCATCCGGGATGGTGAATATAAGTCCTACGGGCAGGTGAGCGGAGGCGTGGCTACAGCTATGCAAGTCGAGATACCGGAGGTTGAAAAAGCAACTCGTTTGACCTATATCGGGGGTGACAAGGAGTTGTTCAAGACACAGGATGGAAACCGTTATTCCGCCCGTTATGTCGTGATGGGCGATACGAATGTTTTCGATCTGTTGCCGCGTCCTATCCTGATCGGTGATCCGAAAGAGACTTTGTCCCGTCCGGGATATGTGATGATCTCGAATCGCATTGCCAAACTGTTGGGAGGTGCAGAACAGGCAGTGAACAAGGAATTTGAATTTGAATCCAGTCCAGGACAAACCTATACGATAGGAGGTGTGTTTGAAGATGTACCTGAAAATTCCCACTTGCGTTTTGAGATTGTTGCATCTTTGGAAGGTATGAGCAAGTGGAGTCGTGAAAATTGGCTGGGGAATGACCGTTATCTGGGATATGTAAAACTTTATCCCGGCACTGATCCGGAAAGCCTGACGACTGCCATTCGTGAGATGCAAGGACGGCATTGCGATCTGGAAGAGGTGAAAAAAGCGGGAATTGATTTGACTTATAGTCTGGTTCCGTTGATGGACATGCACAGTAACAGTGATGAGGTGAAGAGCATGAATTCCCTGTTGGGCTTTCTGGCTTTTGTGCTCATCTTTACGGCTGCGATGAATTATGTGCTTATCGTGATTTCCACGTTGATCAACCGGACCAAAGAGGTGGCTGTTCATAAATGTTATGGGGCTTCAGATAAGAACCTGTTCGGTATGATCATGTCGGAGACGTGTTTGCATATGCTGATTTCTTTGTTGCTTGCCGCTTTTCTGATCGTTCTGTTCCGTACGAAAACGGAAGAATTGTTAGGGGCAACGTTGGGAGCATTGTTCTCGACACAGACTATTGTGATACTGATAGGAGTCTGCATCGTGATCTTTTTCATTACCGGTTTGATCCCGACCTATATGTTCCTGCGTATTCCGGTGGCTGCCGCATTCCGTAATTTTAAAGAATCCCGCAGGTACTGGAAACTTTGCCTGCTGTTCATACAGTTTTTGGCAACAGCCTATCTGGTGGCATTATTGTCGGTTATCAATAAGCAGTATGACTATATGGTAAATGTCGATCCCGGATATGCCTATGAGAAGTTGGCTTATTGCTCGACACAGGGTGTGGAAGAATCCGTCCGTAATACGGCAATCGAGGAATTGCGCAAGATACCCGAAGTTGACAAAGTTTCTGCCTGCTATGACCTGCCGATTTCAGGGATGTCGGGAAATAATGTTTCACTTCCTGGAGATGACCGCGAACTGTTTAATATTGCCGATATGTACTGGGTGAAAGATGATTTCTTTTCCTTGATGGAGATTCCGGTTATTGAAGGAGAGGTGTTCCGTTCTGACGGTTCGGCTTCGAACAAAGTGATGGTCAGCCGTTCTTTTGTCGAAAAGATGGAACAGGTGGCTGGTTGGACCGGGAGTGCGATTGGCAAGAACGTTATAATTACGGAACATAGCCAGAATGGAGAACCGTTTACCATCTGCGGTGTGTATGAAGATGTTTGTATTGGCAGTACCGGTAATCCGGATACACGTCCGACCGCCCTGTTCTATGATAGATATGCACCGATGATCCTGATCAAATTCCATGAGATGTCACCGGAGAATATAAAAAAGGCACAAAAGGTGCTGGAAGATGTAATGCCCGACCGAAATGTTACGGTGACGGCTTATTATATGGATATGATAGACCTGTATAAGGATTCCCGCACGTTCCGCGACTCGGTTATGATCGGGGGAATCGTGACCTTGATTATTGCATTGATCGGTCTGCTGGGATATACCAGTGACGAAACGAACCGTCGTGGACGCGAAATTGCGATCCGTAAGGTGAACGGGGCGACGGCATGGAGTATCTTGAAGATGATTTCGAAAGACATTTCCTATATTGCGATTCCCGCTATCGTGATCGGTATGACTGTCGCTTATTATTCCGGTACGGGATGGTTGGAGAAATTTACGGAAAAGGCGCCCATCGGATTTTTCATCTTCCTGGCCGGAGCGATGATGGTCTATGTTTTGATCATTGCTTGTGTCCTGTACCGTGCATGGGCCGTTTCGAATTCTAATCCGGTTGATAGTTTGAAATCAGAGTAACGATAGTAGGAAAAGCAGATAAACACGATAGATATGAGAAACTTGAATATTGCCATACGCTCATTGTTCAAAAAAGGACGTCATAATGTAATGAAGATCATCTCGCTGAGTGTGGGGTTGTCTGTTGCGTTGGTCATGATTGCGAAGATCTATTTTGAACAATCTTACGATACCTTCTATCCGGATGCGGACCGGATTTACCGGATCTATGAGAATTATAGCATGAACGGGAAAGAGGAAGACTATTATCAGGTAAGCGGTGCTGTAGCTCCCGCTATGCGGAGTGAGATTCCGGGCGTGGAAGACGCTACCCGGCTTACCTATATCGGTGGAGATAATACCCTGTTCACGACACCTGACAAACAACGTTATTCCGCCCGTTATATCATGATGGCCGACAGTAATGTGTTCGATATCTTCCCTGTGCCGATCCTGTCCGGTAATCCGAAAGTGGTGTTGGCCAAACCGTGGTATGCTATGATATCCCGTTCGTTGGCGGAAAAGATGGGAGGTATCGAAAAAGTGGAAGGCTTGACGATCATCCCCGATGAGAATCCCGGTTTGGAGGTGACGATCGGAGGTGTATTCGAGGATCTGCCCCAGAATGCCAGCTTGCGTTACGATATGTTGGTTGCCATGTCCGGCATGGATCCGGAGAGTTTGAACAACTGGTTGGGTAACGACCGTTATGCCGGTTATGTGCGTCTGTCACCGGGAGTCACGCCTGATAGCCTGACTCCGGCTATTCATGATATGACGCTCCGGCACCACGATCAGGAAGCTTTGAGAAAGTCGGGCTACGAACTGACTTATACGCTTAGGCCCTTGCTCGACTTGCATAGCAAAGCGGGAGAGGTAAAAAACATGGTTATGATGTTGGGGATTCTGGCCTTTGCCCTTTTGTTCACGGCTATCATGAACTATATTCTCATTACCATTTCTTCGATCGTCAACCGGACGAAAGAAGTAGCCGTGCATAAGTCGTACGGGGCTTCGGAAACGAATATCCATAGCATGGTTTTGTCGGAAACGCTGGTACACATGGTCTGTTCGATCATGGTGAGTATTTTCCTGATTTTTCTTTGTCGGGATATCATTTATGATTTATTGGATGTTTCGGTCGAAACGTTGTTATTATCCAAAGGGGCTTTGGTACTACTGGGGGTTTGCGTGATTGTGTTTCTGGTGACCGGCTTGGTTCCGGGCTGTTTGTTCGCCCGTATTCCGGTGGCTGCCGCGTTCCGTAATTTCCGTGAAAGTCGCCGTGTCTGGAAACTCTGTCTACTTTTCCTCCAGTTTATTGCGGCGGGTTTGCTGGTGACCTTGTTATTGATTGTCGGCAGACAACATGCGTATATGGTGAACAGTGATCCGGGTTATTCGTATGACCGGCTGGCCTATTGCAGTATTTCGGCGATCGATTCCACGACTCGTTATAAGGTGCTGGATGAAGTGATGCGCCTGCCGGAAGTAGAAGCGGTGTCGACTTCCTATTCGTTGCCTTTTTGGTCGATGTCGGGCAATAATATCGCTTTACCGGAGTCGGAAAAGGAACTTTTTAATATTGCAGACCAGTATTGGGTGAGCAACGGATTCCTTGACTTAATGGAAATACCGGTGATAGAAGGCCGCTCGTTCACCGAGAATATCCCGGTTTCGGACGAAGTGATGGTGAACCGTGCTTTTGTGGAGAAGATGAAAGAATTCGTGGACTGGCCGGACGGTGCAGTCGGTAAATCCATTTATATATCGGAACATGATCGGTATGGCTCGAAGTATTATACGATTTGCGGGGTATATGAGAATTATATCATGGGTTCGCTCATCGATATGGATGCACGTCCTTCCGTCTTGTTCTACCGTCAACGTCCTTCTGCCCATTTGTTGGTGAAATTCCACCGGATGACTCCTGATGCAGTCGGAAAAGTAAATGAGAGATTAAAAGAACTGATGCCGGGCCAAGAGCCGAAACTGACGGTTTATTCCGTTCAGATGGTCGACCTGTACAGCAGTTCCCGGAAGTTCCGCGACGAAGTGATGATCGGGGGATTAATAACGCTGATAATCTCCCTGATCGGATTGATCGGCTATACGAACGACGAAGTGAACCGACGCCGCAAGGAATTGGCCATCCGCAAAGTGAACGGGGCTACGATGAAGGATATTCTACGGATATTCTTGAAAGACGTCCTTCGTATCGCCCTCCCTGCGATTTTATTAGGATGCGGCATATCTTATTTTGTCGCGGAACACTGGCAGCAGCAGTTTGTGGAAAAGATACCTCTTAGTGCGTGGATCTTCTTGGCAGGGGCATTGTTTGTCTGCCTGGTGGTCTTGATATGTATCGTGTACCGCATCTGGGATGTCGCGAACGAAGATCCGGTCGATAGCTTGAAATCGGAATAATCCGGGATCTCGTTTTCCCGGCGAGTGTCTAATATCTTTACACCACTGTCCAAAAATTAGACACTCGCGGAAAATATTGAAATTATTATAGGGTTGTAAATAAATGGTTTATGTGCTTTGGCACGCTGTTTGCCTATAGATAGGCAAGAAGAAGCAATAATAAAAAAACAGATACAGTCATGATTAAAATTGAAGGATTAAGTAAGTTTTTCCGTACGGAAGAGGTGGAAACGATCGCGTTGAACGGCGTGTCGATGGAAGTGAAGGATGGTGAGTTTGTGGCAATCATGGGCCCTTCCGGCTGTGGCAAGTCCACCTTGCTGAATATCCTGGGCCTGTTGGACAACCCGACATCGGGCGACTATTACCTGGCGGACAGGGAAGTCGGACACTTGAAAGAAAAAGAACGTACGCAGGTGCGTAAAGGAAATATCGGTTTCGTGTTCCAGTGTTTCAATCTGATCGACGAACTGAATGTCTTTGAAAACGTGGAGTTGCCGCTTACCTATCTCAAAGTAAAGGCAAGCGAGCGCAAGCAGATGGTCAATGACATCTTGAAGCGCATGAACATCAGCCACCGAGCCAACCACTTTCCACAGCAGCTTTCCGGAGGTCAGCAGCAGCGTGTCGCCATCGCCCGTGCCGTTGTTTCGAATCCGAAAATCATCCTCGCCGATGAGCCGACCGGTAACCTGGACTCCAAAAACGGAGCCGAAGTGATGCAGCTCTTGACCGAACTGAACAAAGAAGGAACCACCATTGTTATGGTGACACACTCCAAACACGATGCGAGCTTCGCCCACCGGGTGATCAACCTGTTCGACGGAAGTATCGTGTCGTCCGTAAACGAATTCATTTAATTTTTGTAAAATAGAACATAGACACATTCTAATTGTTTTGTGATCATATCCGGCTTGGGAAAGTCGGATATGTTCTTTGTGAGATATGAGTTTGGGGTTATGAATTATAAATGGAATACACTATGAATAATCTGTTAAATATAAAATCTTTTCTGAAATTCCTGAGCCGGAACAAGGGGTATACGGCGATCGACGTCTTCGGGCTGTCTGTTTCGCTGATGTTCGTGATCCTGATTGCGGTGTATGTGGAACGGGAATTGAATATCGACAAACAACAGGCGAATTACGACCGGATCGTTGCCATCGGCAATGAAGAGTTTTTGGAATCGGGTGTCCCGGTTTCCTATTGGCTGGAAGAGCGGTATCCGGAGATCGAGAAAGTCTGTCCGGTCATCACGGATCAAGGGAAGAGTAAACAAATTTTTTATGGAGACAAGAAGTTGACTGCCGATCTCGTATATGCGGATTCGACGTTTTTCGGCCTCTTTTCGTTCAAGATACTCGATGGCGACCGCGACCGGCTTTTGGAAGATCCTTATAGCGCGGTCGTTTCGGAAAGCTTTGCCCGTAAGGTGTTCGGCAATGACGATCCGATCGGGAAGAGCTTGCGCATCAGCGACTCGACGAGTGTCATGGTTACCGGTGTCATGGAAGACATCAACCGTTCGGTGATTCCGAATGCGGACCTGTTGGTGCGTATCGAGCGGGTGACGGAGTTCAACCAATCACTGTCGAAGACGAATCCGGGTAACGCCGGCTCGTGCGTCTCGTTCCTGTTGCTGAAGCCGGGGATGGACTTGAAGGGGCGGACGGATGAGATACAGAGCTTTTTCAAAGAGCGGTATTGGATTTACCGGTATGATTTCGTGAAGGAAGCACGCGTTGTTCCACTTTCGGATATCTATTTCGGAAATACGGCGTCGCATAGCTTGAACCAAGGCGACAAGCGCTTTTCGTTGGTCTTGATGTCCGTCGGCATTCTGATCCTGATTTTCGCGATCATCAACTATATAAACCTGACGGTGGCACAGGCCGGCCAGCGGGCGAAGGAGATGGCGACACGCCGCCTCTTGGGGTCTTCGCGTGTGGAACTGTTCCTGCGGTTGATGTTGGAGGCTACTTTCCTGACAGTCGTTTCGTTTGCCATCGGGCTGATGTTTGCCAAGGCGGCACTGCCGTATGCCAATGACTTGTTGCAGGTGCGCTTGACATTCGATGTGCTGGCGACACCGCTTTGGATAGGGGCGATCCTCCTGTTTATCGTGTTGACGGGAGCCTTGTCAGGGGTGCTTCCGGCATTGATGATCTCATCGGCCAAACCGATCGACGTGGTACGCGGGACGTTCCGCCGGCAGACGAAGATGGTGTTCAGCAAGGTCTTCATCACGTTCCAGAATGTGATCACGATCGCCATGATCGCCGCCTCGCTGACGATGTATCTCCAGATCGACCATCTGATCCACGCGCCGTTGGGCTACAACACGACGAACATAATCGAATCGTATAACATTTTCCGTTCCAAAAGCGAGATGGAACGGGCGGAAGATATGTTGCGCCAGCTTCCGATGGTCAAGGCTGTCGGCCATAGCAACGGAACACCTTCGAGCGGGACGAACAATATGAGTGGAACTTACGAGGACAAATCGCTCAGCTTCCAGCAGATACAGGTCGACAGCGCCGCTTTCCGCATTTTCGGTTTCGAGATCAAGTCGGACAACCGGGTGGCCAACGCCGATGGGGGATGGTATTTGAACGAGCTGGCTTTTAAACAGATGGAATTGTCGGAAGATGCCCCTTCTTTCAGGTGGGGCGAAGATGTGACACCCGTCTTAGGGGTGATCCGTGATTTCCAGTTGAGGGACATTACGCAGGAAAATTCGCCGGTAATGTTCCGTTTCCGGAATATGGAATCAGGCTGGTGGCCGTGGAGCTACGTGGTCGAGGTGCAGGGTGATCCTGTCGAGGCATACGAGTCCGTGCGCAAAGTCTTCGAGGAGGTGTCGGGTGTTCCTTTCGAGGGACAGTTTATCGACCAGGGCATCCGTACGCATTTCGAATCGCAGATTCGTCTGGCCAAGATCGTGGTGATCTTCGCCTGCATTGCGATCCTGATCTCGCTGTTGGGTTTGCTTGCGATGTCGACCTATTTCATCCTGCAACGTTCGCAGGAGGTAGCGATCCGCAAGGTGTTCGGTTCGGACAACCGCGGAATCCTGGTGCGCCTCGTCGGTACGTTCCTGACATATGTCGGGATTGCGTTCGTGATCGCGACGCCGCTGAGCTGGTATTTCATGAAGCAATGGCTGGCGGACTATAGCTACCGGATCGCGCTTAGCCCGCTGATTTTCATCGTTGCTGGTCTTTTCTGCCTCCTGATCTCCTTCCTGGCGGTATTCTTCCAAAGTTGGAAGGCGGCGAATGCAAATCCGGTAGAAAGCGTGAAAAACAATTGACAATTGTTTACAGTTCCCCCGGTCTTTCCTCCCCCGGCTTGCCGCCGCCTTCCGGCTTTTGGGTGGCTCTTTTGGCGTTGATGGTTTTGCGGGTGGCGAGGATGGCTTTCTGGCGGTCGATGAGACGGTTGATGTTATTGATGATCTCCAGATAGTCCGTCTCGCCGTTCACTTCGGCCAGCGCGTTGAGGCGTTTGACGACAGCGCGGTAGGCGGCATCGGTTTCCAAGCGGGCCGCTTTGGTCGCGCCGGTGACGATGGTAGCCTGCTGGCTGTTGCGGTTGGTGAAGAAGGAGATGAATTTCTCATTCGCTTCCTTCAATCGCATCACCCATCTTTCGAGGCCGGCCATCTGGAGACGGTTCGTGACGTCTTCCAGCGAAACACCGTCCAACGGCGAGTTGGTCGGATCGGACAGTTCGCCGGGGCGTTCTTCTTCTTCCGAGTGGTTGTCAAATTCTTCCAAATCCTGGATCAGGTTTATCACAGCACTGTTTTCAGCCAGGTAAGGCAGTGAGCAGGGATCGCCGTTGCGGCGCAGGATGATATCGATTTGGCGGGCGATCTCGGCGATCACCGGATCGAAATCATTCATCGCGACATTGTTCTGGCGTTTTAATCCTCTGTAGGCATCGTCACGGACCTTGTCGAGGCGGGTGACATCATAGGAGAGGACGTTTTCGCCGCCGCTGACTTTCATGGAACCGTCAAATACGTTGTATTTAACTTTGTAGTTGTTTACGAACTCTGTGATTTTGGAGTCTTTGCATTTCTCAAACTCCACGATCGCGAAACTGTGGAAGCCAAAATTTTCGTCTTGGGTAAGACGGGATAAATCAAAACCTTTAATTTCAGACATGGTACATCGTTTAAATATTATTCTTCTGTTTTCATGCTGTCGGGAGTCCCGTCAACGTGTTTTTCTTTGTTTTTATGCTGTCGGGAGCCCCGCCAACGTGTTTTTCTTTGTTTTTGTGCTGTCGGGAGTCCCGCCAACGTGTTTTTCTTTGTTTTCATGCTGTCGGGAGTCCCGCCGGGATGTTTTTTTCCGTATCTTTATTATCGGGCATCACATCGCTGACAAATATACCTTAAATTGGGCAGGAAACAATTATTTTATCCTTTAATTTTCAACATATATTGAAAAATGTTGGAATTGCCGGGAGGAAGGCGATGCGAAACTGTCAAAATATAGGACACTCCTGTCTAAAATTTGGACAGAGGGTGCCGGTTGTTGCTTGATTATTATTTTGTTATCCAATTGATTATGTGTTGTGGTATAATTTTTGTGTCTTATTGGGCAGAATAGAACAAATACAGATAGCGTGAAGGAGTAGTGACTTTTCTTTCAAGAGAAAAGTCACAGAATCAAATCTTTTTCTTGAGTGTGAAGAAGAATGTCATCCCCTTGCCCAGTCCGCTCTTGGCTGAGATCTGTCCTTTGTGGAAGTTTACGCCGTTCTTGACGATGGAGAGTCCCAGACCGGTCCCGCCCACCTTGCGGCTGCGGCCCTTGTCGACGCGGTAGAAGCGTTCGAAAATGCGGTTCACGTGTTCTTCCGAGACGCCGACGCCATTGTCCGAGAAACTGAAGTAGTAGAATTTCGGGTCCTCCTTGTAGCAACTTACCGTGAGATGGATGCCTTCGCCCGCATACGCGATCGCGTTGTCATAGAGATTGCGGAAGATCGAGTAGAGCAGCGAATAATTGCCATAGATCGTAGGGTTGCCCGGAAGAGCGACCTCTGTCGTGATCTTCTTTTCTTCCATCTCCTTCGAACATTCCTTCTCGATCTCGCCGACCAGTTTTTGGATGTTCACTTCCGACAGCTCGAACATTTCGGAAGCTTCGTCCAGCCGGTTCAATACCGAAATGTCGCGCAGCAGCCCCGTCAGCCTCGTGCTTTGCGAGTAGCAGCGTTCGAGGAAGAACTGGCGTTTGTCGTCCGGCAGCTGCGGATTGCTGATAATCGTTTCGAGATAACCCTGGATACTGCTGACAGGAGTTTTCAGCTCGTGCGCCACGTTCTGCGTCAGCTGCCGTTTCATCCGGCTCTCTTCTTCCTGGCGGGAGATGTCGTTGATAGATATCTCATAGCTGTTGTCGAGGAACAGAATGCATTCGATCAGGAAAATCTTTCCGTTCTTGTCCACCGTGACCGATTCGCGCAACACTTTCCGCTTGCGGTTCGTGTTCGGGATGTTTTTGGAGAGGAACAGATGGATCGGTTCCAGTTCCGGAATGTCGACCGCGTCTTCCGACTGTCGTATCTGCATGTCGGAAATCAGGTTCGCGAACTGTACGAACAGGATGTTGGACAATATCTCCCTGCCTTCCGGTGTGAACATGGCGAAACCTTCTTTTGCGTACTGGAAATGCTTGATCAGCTTCTCGCGTTCCATCGAAAGCTCGTCCTTGGCCTTCTGCTGGCGGTGGTAAAGCCCGACGATATTCTTCGATATGTCTCCAAGCTCGTCGTTGGGAAAGACATATTCGTTCTCCGGTATGCGGTCTTTCTCCACGTTCAGGGCGAAGTCGCGCAGCTTCGAGATCGTCCGCCCGATGCTGAACGTGAAGCGGGAGAGGACGAAGAAAAATATCAGCGTCATCAACGCCATAAAATAGATGAAATCCTTGTCGATCGTCAGTACGCGCTGTGTGTAAGGGTCCCAGGGGAGGGCGGAGCGGTAGATATACCCGCCGATATTCGTCGCCGTGTAGAAATAGCGCTTGCCGGTCGAGTTGGACGAACGGATGGCGAACCCTTCATTGTAGAGGCGTGCCTTGCGTACCTCGCTGCGGTCGTTATGGTTGTTGAATTCCTCGGCACCGCTATTGTCGAACAACACTTTCCCTGCCGGATCGATAATGGTCACGCGAAGATCCTTTTGGGGGATGTCGTCGATAAACTGGTGAACCACCTGGTTGATATCCTCAGTCTGTTGCGTGCGGCGGAACAACTGGTAGTTGTAATTCCCCAACACGTTGTTCAACTTCTCTTGGGCAAACTCCCGTTCCCGCTGATACTGGAACAACAGGAAGCAAGCCGTGAACCCCAGGAACATGGCGAATATCGACCAGAAAAGTCGCTGGCTGAAAGGTATTCTGCTGTTTGTCGTTGATTCTATCTTGACCATGGGGTAAATTAAGAAGTAAGAAGTAAGAAGTAAAAATTAAAAATTAAGAAGTAAGAAATCATCTTGGAATGTAAGAATAAGTGCCCGTTCGTTTATTTTTTAATTTTTAATTCTCAATTTTTAATTTTCAAAGCAGTATCCGAAGCCGAGCCGCGTCACGATGTTCTTCCCATACGGCCCGATCTTTTTGCGCAGGCGGGTGATGTTTACATCGATGGTGCGGTCGAGCACATATACTTCGTCTTTCCATATCCGGGAAAGGATCTCCTCGCGCGAGAACACGTTTCCTTTATTTTCAAGAAGGAGTTTCAGTATCTCGAATTCCTTTTTGGTGAGCGGGACTTCCTGTCCGTCTACGGAGGCTTTTATGCGCTTCGTGTCGAGTGAGAGAGTTTCGTATTTGAGGCATTCGTTTTCCGGCACTTTCTCCTTGTCTGATGTGCGGTGCAGCACGGCTTTCACGCGTGCCACCACCTGACGGATGGAGAAAGGCTTGGATATGTAGTCGTCGGCTCCCAAGTTGAAGCCTGTCAGCATATCGTTTTCAGTGTCCTTGGCTGTCAGGAAGATGATGGGGATATCGGCCGTCTTTTCTTCTTTCTTGAGGATGCTGGCCATCTTGAATCCGGATATTTCACCCATCATGACATCTAAAAGCAGCAGTTGGTAGGAGGCTATATCCATCTTCAACGCTTCTTCGGCGCTGAAAGCCGTGTCTACTTCATACCCTTCTATCTCAAGATTGAACTTGAGGATTTCGCATAAATCCTCTTCATCGTCCACTACAAGAATCTTCGGCATATCCATAATCTTTGTCTCTTTTTTATTACAAATATAATTTATTTCTGCAAAGGACGTATTTCTGTATTTCGATGAAATGAAATACGTATTACAATAGCGTTACAAATGCGTCAGATCGCCACATCCTGCCACTGTCCGCCGATCAGTTCGCGGGTGGATTTGAACCCGGCCTTTTTCAGCAGTTCGAATGCTTCCGCACGTCCGTCGTTCACCAGGTCGGGATAGTGGCAGTCTGAGTTTACCATCACCGGAATATCCAGCTCACGTAAGCGGTGCAGATAGTCGGTATGCGGGTAGACCTCCTGTTTCTTCACGAGGTTTTTCGTGTTGACTTCGACCATCAGTCCCTTTTCGGCGATCAGGTGCAGACAGTCGTTGAACGGTTTTTGATACCAGTCCGCTTGCTGGTCGAAGCCTTCGCATTTGTGCCCGTTCATGTATATCTTGTCCATGTGCCCGACGATGTCGATTCCGCCTGCCTCGATCATTCGCCGTGTGGAACTGAAATAGTGGGCGACAATTCCGCTTCGGTTTTGGTGGATGCTTACGTCAAAGGTATAAAGGTGGATGATCTCGAAACATTGTACAAAGGTTTGATCCACGGAACGGAAAATGTACATCCGACGGTTTCTTCCACCGGCCGCTTAGGACATGAATATTACAACAAATTGGGCTATGTGCCTTATGATGTAAAGATTAACGAGAATGCTGCTCGTACGTTGGAATATGCCTATAATGATTGGTGTATCTACCAGATTGCAAAAGATCTGGGACGTCCCCAAAAAGAACTGGATTTGTATGCCAAACGTGCAATGAACTATAAAAACTTGTTTGATAAGGAGACCAAATTGATGCGCGGAAAGAATAAGGACGGCAACTTCATGGCTCCTTTCTCGCCGTTGAAATGGGGAGATGCTTTTACAGAAGGGAATAGCTGGCATTATACATGGTCGGTTTTTCACGATCCGCAGGGATTGATCGATTTGATGGGGGGACGAAAAGAATTCATCACTATGCTGGATTCCGTATTTGCTGTTCCTCCCGTATTTGATGATAGTTATTATGGACAGGTTATCCATGAGATTCGTGAAATGCAGATTATGAATATGGGAAACTATGCACATGGCAACCAGCCGATCCAGCATATGATTTATCTGTACAATTATGCCGGTGAGCCTTGGAAAGCCTAATACTGGCTACGTCAGGTGATGGACCGTATGTACACTCCGACACCGGATGGCTATTGTGGTGACGAAGATAACGGACAGACTTCCGCCTGGTATGTATTCTCTGCTCTTGGCTTTTATCCGGTTGCTCCCGGAACGACACAATATGTATTGGGCGCACCTTTGTTTAAGAAAGCCACTTTGCATTTTGAAAATGGAAAGAGCTTGGTTGTCAATGCACCGGAGAACAGCGACAAGAATATCTATATCGAGTCTATGTCTTTTAACGGAAAGAATTATACGAAAAACTATCTGGAACATTTCGAACTGCTGAAAGGCGGTGTCTTGGATATCAAAATGGGAGATGAGCCGAATATGAACAGAGGAGTGAGTCCGGAAGATTTTCCATATTCATTTTCAGTAAATGAAAAACAAAAGAAATAAACAATGGAGATACTAAAGAAAACAGGAAAATTTTTATTGGGCGTCGTGATCGGAGTTGCCATCATGATGTTTGCCGATAGGTATTATGTCAAAGGAAAACGGTTGATCGCCGATAACCTGCCGAAAGAACCGGTAGAATATGTTAACCCTTATATGGGGAACATCAGCCATCTGCTGGTGCCGACTTATCCGACCGTCCATCTGCCTAACAGTATGTTGCGCGTCTATCCCGAACGTGGTGATTTTACGGGAGACCGGTTGGGTGGGTTGCCTCTCATCGTGACAAGCCATCGAGGTAGTTCGGCTTTCAACCTGAGTCCTTATCAGGGTGATGAGGCGGGTCTGAAACCTGTTATCCAGTATAGTTACGATCGGGAAAAGATTGTCCCGTATCGATATCAGGTATATTTGGATGAGGCGAATATCGAGGTCGATTATGCTCCATCTCACCAGAGCGCGGTTTATAGCCTTAAGTTCGAGAAAGACGGACCGGCTTATCTGGTGTTCAATAGCCGGAATGGAGAGTTGAAATGTGATGGAAACACTGTCAGTGGTTTTCAATATGTAGATAAGAAAACAAAGGTCTATTTATATGCCGAAACAGACAAGACACCGGAGAAATCCGGTGTCCTGGCCAGTGGAACCGTGAAGTATGGTAAATCGTCCGTAGAGGGAAAAGATGCCGCCTTGACATTGGCTTTCTCCGGTCAGAAAGAGATCGGTGTGCGCTATGGAATCTCTTTTATTAGCACAGAACAAGCCCGGAAGAACCTGGAACGTGAGATCAACTCATATGATGTAAGTGCAATCGCCCGGATCGGACGAAACGAATGGAACGATGCTTTAGGCAAGATACAGGTAAGTGGAGGAAGTGAAAACGACAAGACCGTTTTCTATACTTCCTTATACCGTTGTTATGAACGTCCGGTGAATCTGAGCGAAGACGGTAAATACTATAGTGCTTTTGATGGCAAGATACATGAAGACGGTGGCCATTCGTTCTATACCGACGACTGGATTTGGGATACCTATCGTGCTACCCATCCGCTTCGTATCCTGATCGATAAAGAACGTGAGACCGATATTATCAACTCCTATCTCTTGATGGCCCAGCAGATGGGGACGAACTGGATGCCGACATTCCCTGAAGTGACCGGTGACTCCCGCCGTATGAACTCCAACCATGCCGTTGCCACTGTTATCGATGCTTGGCGGAAAGGTGTTCGTGGTTTCGATCTTGAAAAAGCATATGAAGCAGCCCGTAAGGGTATCGAAGAGAAAACGTTGATCCCCTGGTCGGCGGCTCCTTCCGGATGGTTGGATGAATTTTATAAGGAACATGGCTATATTCCGGCTTTGAAACCGGGTGAAAAAGAAACGGTGGCTGATGTCTCTCCGTGGGAAAAACGCCAACCGGTTGCCGTTACCTTAGGAACGGCTTATGACGAATGGTGTCTTTCTCAGATCGCGGCCGAACTGGGTAAGAAAGAGGATGCGGAATATTTCCTTGCCCGGTCTTATAACTACCGGAACCTCTTTAATCCGGAAACCCGTTTCTTCCATCCGAAGGATAAGGACGGTAAGTTTATCGAAGGTGTGGATTATCGGTATTCTGGTGGTTTGGGTGCTCGCGATTATTATGATGAAAATAATGGTTATATTTATCGTTGGGATGTACAACACAATATCGGCGACTTGGTTTCGCTTATCGGAGGAAACGAGGTCTTTACGGCTGCTCTCGATTCGATGTTTGATACTCCTTTAGGAATGTCCAAGTGGCAATTCTACTCGTTTTTGCCTGATCATACCGGTAATGTCGGAATGTTCTCGATGGCAAATGAACCGAGCCTGCATATCCCGTATCTGTATAATTATGCCGGACAACCTTGGAAGACGCAGAAACGCATCCGTGTCCTGCTTGACCAGTGGTTCCGTAACGACCTGATGGGAGTTCCGGGTGATGAAGACGGTGGCGGTATGTCTGCCTTCGTGGTGTTTAGTATGATGGGATTTTATCCGGTGACACCGGGATCTCCGACTTATAATATCGGTAGTCCGGTCTTTTCGGATGTGAAGATTGATCTCGGCGATGGTAACGTGTTCGAGATCGTGGCTGATGGCGCTTCCCATGATAATAAATATGTGCAATCGGCTACGTTGAACGGCGAAGAGTTGAGTGGGCCTTGGTTTGACCATAGCCGGATTACTGCCGGCGGTGTCCTGTCTCTGAAGATGGGGCCGAAAGCAAATAAGAAATGGGGGATTGGAAATCCTCCGCCATCGGTGGGTCCGATGCAAAAGTAATGAAAAGCGGTGTGTCAAAATGTACTTGTCTCCGCTCCTACAGGGAGGCAAAAGAACAGGTCTTATCAATCAGATATTTATATGGTCTGTTTTATGTGATCCTATGTGGAGTACGGGAACAAGGCTGTTTTGCACACCGCGTTTTTATTCGAGTGGTAGTGTGAACCAGAAAGTAGAACCGGAACCTTTTACAGAGTCGACCCCGATTGCCTCGTTCAAACTCTCGATGATGGTCCTACTGATCGTCTTCCGGAATATTCGGCTTTTGAAATATATTGATGTCGATATACATACGTTCAGCATCAAAGAAATTCAGATAAGTCTTCTCTTGAATAGTGTGTATATTTGTTCGTACAGAGATAATTATTGATATTCAGGGAAAATAACAAGATTAATCCGGCTCGTTCGGGAATGGATAAAGGTTTATTGAATATGGGCCATTCCATGTATGAAAAATAGTCGTATATTTGTGTACGTTATGGAGAAAAAAGAACTTAAGATAAACGCCGATAAGACAAGTTGGTATGTGTTGTATACCGCTCCCAGGGCGGAAAAGCAGGTGAGGGACCGGATCGATGCGCTTGGAGTCGAGTGTTGGCTTCCGCTTCATCGTGCGCCCAGGGTTTGGTCTGACCGTGTCAAAATCGTGGAGTTGCCATTATTTAACTCTTATCTGTTTGTACGGTGTACCGACCCGGAGTTAAGAAATCTGACCCGAGTGTATGGCGTGGCCCGTATCGTCTATTACAATGGAAAACCGGCCGTTGTCCGCCAGAAGGAGATCGATGCCATTCAGGATTTTCTCGACCAAGCATCCGAACATGCTTTATGCCCCGGCGAAGAGGTCGAGATCCTTTGCGGAGCCATGAAACATGTTTCCGGAAAAGTAAAGAAGATTAAAAAGAATCATTTAGTTCTTTACCTTGAACAATTAGGGGCTACAGTCTGTGTCAAACTAGATGACGTTGCCAGGGTGGACCGGTTGAAATAATTGACAATTGTCAAACCAGTTGCCGATAGATATAATCCATATCGACATGTTTCCTGACTAAATTCGCCAACTTGTCGTATTGTTCTTCTTTGAATGCTGCATAGTCGAAAGGGTGGTCTGTTGTTTCTTTATCAAATCCTTCGGCCAGGTTGTCCAGGACTTCCGGGTTATCCAGTATTCCGTGCATATAGCTGCCCCAGCATGTGTTATCCAGATAATAACCGTCCGTCCGTCCGTCGTCGAGGACGGCCACCGGACTTTCTGTAGCGTCGCCAAGCAGAGTTGTTCGTCCCATGTGTATCTCGTAGCCGCGACAGCCGTAGGAGATGGTTCGCGAACCGCCTTTACAGGAACCGTCCTTGCATAGCCCAGGCAGAAAGGCAAAGGTGCTTTGGCGAGTTATTTTTTCCGGTTCGATGATCGTACATTGCGGTAGCAGGCCCAGTCCGGGAACGGCGGGCAGGTTTCCTTCGATGGCTTTCGGGTCCTCGAGGCGTGCTCCCATCATTTGATACCCTCCACAGATGCCGATAACTTTTTTCCCGTTTTTATGGGCACGGATAATTGCATCGGCTATACCGCACGCTCGCAGGCTTTGAAGATCCGAAAGTGTATTTTTAGAGCCGGGGAGCAGGATGATATCTGCTTTTTCTATCTCGTCGATATTGTTCGTATAATAGGCATTGAAGCGAGGGTCCATATCCAATACGTCGAAGTCGGTGAAATTAGACATTCGTTTCAGCAAGATGATCGCCACGTTGATTTTTCCGTCCCGGTAAGTATTGTGTTTCATATCGAGGGCGACCGAATCTTCTTCTTCGATTTTGATATCGCGAAACCAAGGAATCACACCTACTACCGGCACACCGGTCAAGTCCTCGATAATCTTCCTGCCATCGTCAAAAAGAGATGCATCTCCCCTGAATTTATTGATAATGATCCCTTTCATCAAAACTCTTTCTTCCGGCTTCAGAAGGGCGATTGTTCCGTAAACAGATCCGAAAACGCCGCCTCTGTCTATGTCGGCAACCAAAAAGGTGGCCGCTCCTGCCTGCTCGGCCATCCGCATATTGGTGATGTCTCGGTCGCGCAGGTTTAGTTCGGAAATGCTACCGGCTCCTTCCAGGACGATCGGGCTATAGCGACTTTCCAGGCGATGGAAGGCTTCAATCGCTTCTTTGAATAATACCTCTTTTTGGTTTTGCATACCGAAATAATCCTGTGCCGACATGTTTCCGACCGGCCGGCCGTTCAAGACGACTTGGGAGCTTTTATCATTCGTCGGTTTCAGCAACACCGGGTTCATATCCGTATGCGGGGCGATCCCGCAGGCTTCGGCCTGTACCACCTGTGCACGTCCCATTTCTCCTCCTTCGGGAGTGGAGTAGGAGTTGAGTGACATATTTTGCGCCTTGAATGGTGCCGGATGATATCCGTCTTGCTTGAATATACGGCAGAAAGCTGCATTGATAACGCTTTTGCCTGCATCGGAACAAGTCCCGACAAACATGATCGGTTTTAGGCGTACGTTCATTCCTTTACCTCCATTCTCATTATGTAATCGTTCATGTAATATATGTAATCGTTCATGTAATAGCCGTTCCCGATATGGAAATCACGGGTTGCATGTTCGTGAAATCCCATATGTTTATAGAAACCTACGGCTGGGTTGTGGCGGTTTACGTTCAGTTCTATCGTAAAAGGGCTCGGATGGATCGTTTTCAGGTAGGCTATTCCCTGTTCGATAATGAAACGCCCGATTCCCGAACCATGTAGGGAAGGCAAAGAGTATATTTTTTGGAATTCATATAAATCCTTTTCTACGGTTTCGATAGACAAGTAGCCGGAAGGGACACCGTCGGCATAGATGATGAAGAACTGGTGATGAAGTTCGCTCATTTGCTTTTGAAGGCTTTCATTGCTGTACATCATCTCGAACATATAGTCGAGTTGTTCGCGGGAGAGGATGGAACCATAGGTCGGTTCCCAGATATTGGATGCCAGAGTCTGGATAAGGGGACAATCGGCAAGGGTTGCTTTTTCGATGGAAAACATATATTTTGGATTTACAATGAATGATAAAAAATTGTGACGCAAAGATAGAATGCGAATTGTCATTTCGATAGAAAAAAGACTGTTTTGAATAGATTTGGAACGTTAAAAAATATTACTTGCTATGCTTGCCGCTAAGAGCCTGTTTGAATTTAGCATTTGTTGGTTTTGAGAGTAGTATTGATGTTTTTCTGTAGGAGATGCCGTCTTTTTTCATGAAACACGTGACTTATTTTGCTTCAAACAGGCAGAAAAAGTGCCGAAGATTCCC
>OGOC01000392.1_pt1 | contig 45029 bp, 42 predicted proteins | sample 1552561 | NCBI WGS metagenome assembly OGOC01 (sample SAMEA2580148, study PRJEB22360) | human gut metagenome | biome: human gut; feature: human-associated habitat; material: faeces | place: Denmark | collected 2008/2010
AAAGCAGTTGGTCGGTCTGTCGCTTGCGCCTCGTGCGTATGAGGAAAGTCCGGGCAACACAGAGCGTCCCACTTCCTAACAGAAAGCTGTCCGTGAGGGTAGAGTAACGTAGAAGAAAATAACCGCCGTCGCCCTTGGGCTACGGTAAGGGTGAGAAGGTGGGGTAAGAGCCTACCAGTCTTGTGGCGACACAAGGGCTGTGCGTCTTGGGAGTTGTAAGGTCATGTAAACCGACGTTATGAGAGTTGCTCGCTCCATGTCGGAGGGTAGACCGCTAAAGCTTGTATGGTGACATGCGGCTCAGATAAATGACAGACACTTCTTTAATGGAGAATGGATAATGAAGAATGGATAATTCCTAATTAGGCTTTTTCAGAAACAGAAGAACAGAACCCGGCTTACAGACTGACTGCTTTTTTATTGACAATGGATAATCGAGATAATAGCATGAACAAGCGTATTGCTGCCCTTTGGAAATTCCTCACCTACGACATCTGGCGTATTACGGAAGATGAAGTCACGCGAACGACCTTTTCCGTATACAATATCATCAAGACGATTTATCTTTGCATCAACCGCTTCACCAAAGACCGGATAGTAAACAAAGCCTCGGCGCTGACTTACAGTACGCTGCTTGCCATCGTGCCTATTCTTGCCATTTTGTTTGCCATAGCCCGCGGTTTCGGATTCGATAATCTGATGGAAAGCCAGATTGTCAACGGTTTCGGCGGTCCTACGGAAACCACGGAAGTCATCCTGCAATTCGTGAATTCGTATTTGTCTCAGACCAAGAGTGGAATATTCATCGGAGTGGGTCTGATTATGTTGCTGTGGACAGTCCTGAATCTAATCAACAATATGGAAATCACCTTCAACCGCATCTGGCAGGTGAAAAAGGCGCGCAGCATGTACCGCAAAATAACGGATTACTTCTCTATGCTTCTGCTGATGCCCATTCTGCTGGTGGTGTCCGGTGGTCTTTCCATCTTCATGAGTACGATGGTGAAGAACCTCGAAGACTTTACCCTGCTGGCTCCCGTCGGCAAGTTTATGGTGCGCCTCATCCCCTTCGTGCTGACCTGGTTCATGTTTACAGCACTGTACGTCTTTATGCCGAATACAAAGGTCAAGCTGAAACACGCACTCATATCCGGTATTCTGGCAGGTACGGCACACCAGGCATTCCAATTCCTTTACATCAGCAGCCAGTTGTGGGTTTCCCGTTACAATGCCATCTATGGTAGTTTTGCCGCCCTTCCGATGTTTCTGCTATGGTTGCAGGTATCCTGGACCATCTGCCTATTCGGTGCCGAACTGACCTACGCCGGACAGAATATCCGGAACTTCAGCTTCGACAAGGATGCACGCAATATCAGCCGGCGCTACCGCGATTTTATCTCCATCCTGATAATGTCTCTCATAGCCAAGCGCTTTGAACAAGACGTCCAGCCCTATACAGCCGAAGAGATATCCGAAGAGTGCCAGATTCCCATCCGGCTGACACACGAAACCCTTTATGAATTGCAGGAAATCAACCTCCTACATGAAGTGGTGACCGATGAAAAGAGTGAAGACATCGCTTACCAGCCTTCCATGGATATCAACAAAATGAATGTGGCCCTCCTACTGGACAAACTGGACACGCACGGCTCAGAAGATTTCAAAATTGATAAGGAAAATGAATTCAACAACCAATGGGGAGCATTGCTGAAGGCACGGGAGGAATACTACAAGAATGCAAGCAAGGTGCTGCTGAAGGATTTGTAAGCACGCGGAAGTCTTTCCGGAAACTCCGTATCTGCTTTCTTTTTGATTATTTTTTAGACGCGGATGACGCGGATTGGAATATTAAAAAAATCCGCGTCATCTGCGTCATCTGTGTCTAAAAAGTAAATCACCGATATTTCTCAGGCTCCACGGCACGAGTCATATCATAGGCACGGTCACTCTGACGGGATGCCACTAATTGCAGGAAATCGTCCATAGTGCCGTTACCTTATTTATATTGTATCATGCGGCTGATGTACTTACCAATGATATCGAACTCCAGATTCACCACACTGCCCACTTTGAAAGCATGGAAATTGGTATGCTCAAAGGTGTAAGGAATAATGGCCACCTGGAAAGTATCGTCGGTGGGATTGCACACGGTCAGGCTGACACCATTGACCGTTACCGAGCCTTTGTCTACCGTGATGTAGCCGCGCTTTGCCATCTCCTTGTCAAAAGCATACCGGAAAGTAAAGTAATAGCTTCCTTCCGCATCCTTTATATCGATGCAAGTGGCAGTCTGGTCCACATGTCCTTGAACGATATGGCCATCCAGCCGGCCGTTCATCATCATACTACGCTCCACATTCACTTCATCTCCCACCTGCAACAAGCCAAGATTGGAACGGTCCAGCGTTTCCTTCATGGCCGTCACGGTATAGGTATCATCTGTCAGACTGACTACCGTCAGGCAAACACCATTGTGAGACACACTCTGGTCTATTTTTAATTCACTGACGAATGAACACTTGAAAGTAAAATGTACATTCTCCTGGTCTTTGACCATCGCCACCAATGTGGCACATTCTTCTACTATTCCGGAAAACATGGTTCTATATACTTTTAGGTTATACGCGATTTATTATTAATATGCGCAAAGATACAAAAAGCCCTTCGTATAGGTACAAAAAAAAGGAAGCTTTTCACAAAGCCTCCTTTTTCAGTTTTCAATAGGTATTAGTTTTTTTTTAAGGTAAAAAGATTGTTTTCAGGATAACGATGCAAATATAGGCGCTTTTCGTGATACTAACCAAATTAAAAAACATGTCTTATAACATCTTTTTGAAAAATCATTTAAGTTTATTATCATTTCAAAGCATTTTTCTACACCTGCAATCGTTTTCAATGGACAAATATAAGGCTATTTTCCATGAAACACTGAAATTATCCTAAAATTTTGTTTATTTCTTATCATTTAAGTAGTGTTCGTCTGTCCGCCCACTATGTTTTAACACTTTTGCGTCGATAAAGAACACTATTTCTTCGGCAATATTCGTGATGTGGTCGCCGGAACGCTCCAACTTGCGGAACACGCTCACCAGGTTCAGACAAGAGAGTGCACTCTCCGGATGCCGGCTGATGTAGTCGGCAAGAATGGCAGTGGCCTCAGCATTGATTTCATCCAGCATATTGTCCTTGGCAAACACGGCGGTAGCCAGTTCCTGGCTCTCCTCCTGAAGCGCCTGTTTTGCCTGTTCGAGCATGGAGAGCACCTGGGCTATCATCTCTTCGAGACGGAGTTGCTTGACCAGCTCAGTATCCAATGCCGGTTCATGGCAGTTGAGGGCAAAGCGGGCAATGCCCTCTGCAAAGTCGCCCAGACGCTCCAGGTTCGTATTGATTTTGAGCATGGCAAGCACAAAGCGCAGGTCGATGGCAACGGGGTTGTAAAGGGCAATGATGTCCTCCACGTCGCTGTCTATTTTCAGTTCGAAAGCATTGACGCGACGTTCGCGCACCAATACCTGCTGGGCCAGTTCCCGGTCCAGCGTAAGCACGGCATCACCTGCACGGTCGAGCTGATTATATACCAGGGTCCACATTTCGTCTATTTCCTTTTTCAGCAAGACGAGTTCAGATTCGATAAACTTCACCATAATGTTTCTATTTTAAGATTACTTTTGTACAACTTATTTTGACCTGCATGGAACAATCCGCTACCCGAAACGTCCCGTGATGTAGTTCTGCGTCTCCACCTTGTCGGGATTCGTAAATATCTTCCGGGTATCTCCAAACTCCACCATCTGCCCCATATAGAAGAAAGCCGTATTATCACTGACACGCGCTGCCTGTTGCATGTTATGGGTGACGATGACGATAGTGTACTGCTTCTTCAACTCGTGGATAAGCTCTTCCACCTTGGCAGTGGAGATGGGGTCGAGGGCGGATGCCGGCTCATCCATCAGCAGGACTGAAGGAGACACCGCCATGGCACGGGCTATGCAGAGACGTTGCTGCTGACCGCCGGAGAGGGCGTAGGCAGAGACTTTCAGCTTGTCCTTCACCTCGTCCCAAAGGGCAGCGCCTTTCAGGGTTTCTTCCACCCGCTGACGGATGAAGGCGTTATCGGTGATGCCATTCACACGGAGTCCGTAGGCAACGTTCTCGAAGATGCTTTTGGGGAAAGGATTGGGCCGCTGGAACACCATGCCCACGTTCTTGCGGAGTTCGTCCACTTGCACTCCTTTTCCATAGATGTCTTGTCCGTCAATGCGTATCTCGCCGGTCAGACGGATGTCGGGAATCAAATCGTTCATGCGGTTCAGCAGGCGCAGGAAGGTAGACTTTCCACAGCCCGAGGGGCCGATAAAGGCTATCACAGACTTCTCCTCAATGTCCATGCTGATGCCTTTCAGGGCATGGAAATCGCCATACCAGAAGTTCACGTCACGGGTTTCTATCTTGTTCTTCATACCTATTGTATATGTTTTCAATTCGTCTTAATCTTCTTCTCAAAGTATTTCCGCAGGGCGTTTGCCAACAGATTCACCAGGAGGATAATCAGTATCAGCACCAATGCTGTGCCATAAGCAATGGGAAGCTGCGCTTCCATATCGGTGCTGCTGGTAGAGATGACGTAGAGGTGATAAGGAAGCGCCATGCACTGGTCGAAGATACTTGTAGGCAGCTGTGGCAGGAAGTAGGCGGCACAGGTGAAAAGGATGGGTGCCGTCTCGCCCGAAACACGCCCCAGCGCCAGAATCAGTCCAGTAATGATATTGGGCATCCCCATCGGCAGGATGACATGCCAGATGGTCTGAAGCTTGGTAGCTCCCAACGCGCGGCTTCCCTCGCGCATGCTGTCGGGGATGGCTTTCAACGCTTCTTCCGTGGTGCGGATAACCAAAGGCAGACTTAGCAGACCCAGCGTCAACGAACCTGCCAGAATGCTGTCTCCAAAATCCATATAGTTGACAAACAGCGCCATGCCAAACAGACCGAACACGATGGAAGGGATGCCGCTCAGATTATTCGTCATCATCCGTATGAAGCGTACCACCCAGCCTTTCGGCACATACTCATTCATATAAATACCGCTCATCACTCCCACCGGAAAGGCAAATAAAGCACTGCCCGCCATCAAGCAGAACGTACCTACAATGGCAGGAAGGATTCCACCGGCAGTCATACCGTTGGTAGGAGCCGTAGTGAGGAACTCCCAATCGATAACTCCTATACCTTTATATATAATGAAGCCGAGGATTGCAAAAAGAATCCCCACCACACTTAGGCTCAACAGACGGAACAAGCCGAATGCCACGTTTTGCGAAAGATGCTTTCTATTGACCATATCTACCTTCTTTTATTTTCGTCTTGGCGAAACTGCTTCCACCGTGAAGTTTATCAATAAACTGATGAAGAACAGCACGACACCCAGCAGGAACAATGCTTCGTAGTGAGCTCCGCCGGCAGGCGCTTCGCCTAGTTCGGCGGCAATCGTTGCCGGAATGGTGCGCAGCGGTTCCAGGATGGTATGGGGAATGACGGCGGCGTTGCCCGTCACCATCAGCACAGCCATCGTCTCGCCCACCGCACGGCCGATGCCCAACACCACTCCGGAGGTGATGCCCGAAATGGAGTAAGGAATCACCACCTTATATATAGTCTGCCATTGCGACGCTCCCAGCGCCAGACTGGCTTCGCGCATGGCACGAGGGCAATTTCTCATCGCATCTTCCGTCACCGTAATGATGGTGGGCAACGCCATAATGGCAAGCACAATGCTGCCCGCCAGCCCGCTCTCGCCTACCGGCAAGTTGAACACCTGCTGCAAAAACGGCACAATGACAATCAAGCCGAAAAAGCCGTAGACCACCGACGGTATGCCACTCAGCAACTCAATGATGGGCTTCAGCAGATTCCTTACCCGGGAATTGGCTACCTCCGACATATAGATTGCCACCGACAGACCAAACGGCAATGCAAAGAGGATGGCAAACAGACTGACCCACAGCGTCCCCGTAATGAGCGGCAAAAAGCCGAACTGCGCAGCAGGTATTGCCGTGGGAAACCATTCGGCACCGGCAAAGACGTCCTTCACCGAAATGGTGTTGTCTTTCAGCAGATGCACCGAATCCGGACGGACAATGAACTGCTGCGGTACAAAGGCTATAATGCCAGGCGTACGCTCCACCAGCTCCGTAATGCAGGCACCTGCATTTTCGTAGGAAGCGCCCAACTGCTCTTCCGTATAATACAGTGTGATGTCCTCCAAACGGAAAAGGCGGATAGGAAGGTCCTCCCCTCCCACTTCGTTCCAGTTTGTCAGCTCTTCATCAAAGACATTCTTTATCTGTGCCGGAGTCAGTTCGCCCACCCGGTTCTCCTTATTCAAGGCCAATACATACCCTTCTTCTATCACCTTGCTGCTGAACAAGCCCAGCGCTTCGGAAAAGAGGAACACGACGATAAGTACGATGGTAAGACTCGTCACAAAGCCGCTACAAGCCAGTATACCTTCTACAATCTTCTCAAAAATCTTTTTCATGTTGCCTATTGATTTCTGTATGCAAAGGAACGAGCCGGATGTTAAGGCAGTGTGACTAACGTTTGAAAGAAATGTTTCAAAGGTGTTACAAAACTATTACAACGACTCAAAGCACATTCCATGTAACACATTTGTAATATCCATTGCCTTAATTTGCATCATGTGTTTACCCTATTTGCACCATGTGTTTATGAAGACAAGAAAATTACTCCTACTCCTCGCCCTGGCAGCTGCCACCACTGGCATGCAGGCGCAACGCATCAAAGGCAGCGACACCGCGCTCCCCATAGCGCAGCAGACCGCCGAACGCTTTATGACCCTGACCCCCTCTGCCCGTGTCACCGTGACCGGCGGCGGAACCGGTGTCGGTATTTCAGCCCTGCTGGACCAGACCACGGACATCGCCATGGCTTCCCGCGCCATCAAGTTCAGCGAAAAGATGAAGGCCAAAGCCGCCGGAGAAGACTTGGCAGAAGTTCCCATCGCCTACGATGCCCTTGCCGTAGTGGTCCACCCCTCCAACCCAGTGAAACAACTGACCCGCCAACAACTGGAAGATATCTTCCGGGGCAAAGTCACCAACTGGCAGCAAGTGGGCGGAGACGACCGCAAAATTGTAGTCTACTCCCGCGAGACTTCCTCCGGTACCTACGAGTTCTTCAAGGAAAGCGTACTGAAAAACAAGAACTACATGAGCAGCAGTCTCTCCATGCCTGCCACGGGAGCCATTATCCAATCCGTCAGCCAAACTCGCGGAGCCATCGGATATGTGGGTCTAGCCTATGTATCACCGCGTATCAAGACACTCGCCGTTTCATACGACGGGCAGCATTATGCCGCTCCCACGCTGGAGAATGCCATCAATAAGACTTATCCAATAGTACGCCCGCTATACTATTATTATAACCGAAAAAACGCCTCGGTCGTAGCCCCTCTGCTCGATTTCATCTTGTCTGCCGCAGGACAGAAAATCATCAAAGAGAGCGGATATATCCCGGTACATAAAGAATAAATCTTCATTCTTCATTCTTCATTCTTCATTTTTTTACCCTATCTTTGTCCCCACGATACGAAAATAGTAACATTATGGCAGAAATAAAGAGCGAAGAAACAAGCGAAAAAAAGAGCTTGAACTTCATTGAGCAAATAGTAGAAAACGATTTGAAAGAGGGTAAAAACGGGGGAAAAGTACAGACACGCTTCCCGCCCGAACCAAACGGTTACCTCCACATCGGACACGCCAAGGCCATCTGCCTTGATTTCGGTATTGCCACCGCACACGGCGGTGTCTGCAACCTGCGTTTCGATGACACCAATCCCACCAAAGAAGATGTGGAATATGTAGAAGCCATCAAGGAAGACATCCAATGGCTGGGCTACAAATGGGGTAACGAATATTACGCTTCCGACTATTTCCAGCAATTGTGGGACTTCGCTATCCGCCTCATCAAAGAGGGCAAGGCATACATCGACGAACAGACTTCCGAGCAGATTGCCGCCCAGAAAGGAACTCCCACCCAGCCCGGTGTGGAAAGTCCCTACCGCAACCGTCCTATCGAAGAAACACTGGATTTGTTCCAGAAGATGAACAGCGGCGAGATTGAGGAAGGTGCCATGGTGCTCCGTGCCAAGATAGACATGGCAAGCCCCAACATGCACTTCCGCGACCCTATCATCTACCGCGTAGTGAAGCATCCGCACCATCGCACGGGCACCACTTGGAAGGCTTATCCGATGTACGACTTCGCCCACGGGCAAAGCGACTTCTTCGAAGGCGTGACACACTCGCTCTGCACACTGGAGTTTGTGCCCCACCGTCCACTCTACGATCTCTTCGTGGACTGGGTGAAGGAAGGCAAAGACCTCGACGATAACCGCCCCCATCAGTATGAGTTCAACAAACTGAACCTCAGCTATACGCTGATGAGCAAGCGCAACCTGCTGACTCTGGTCAAGGAAGGTCTGGTAAACGGTTGGGACGACCCCCGCATGCCGACCATCTGCGGTTTCCGCCGTAGGGGATACTCTCCGGAGTCCATTCATAAGTTCATCGACAAAATAGGATATACAACCTACGATGCGCTCAATGAATTCGCCCTGCTGGAAAGCGCCGTGCGCGAGGACCTGAACGACCGCGCCACCCGCGTATCTGCCGTACTGAATCCGGTGAAGCTTATCATCACCAACTATCCCGAAGGGCAAGTGGAAGAGATGGAAGCCGTCAACAACCCCGAGCATCCCGAAGAAGGCAACCACGTCATCGAATTCAGCCGCGAACTCTGGATGGAGCGCGACGACTTCATGGAAGATGCCCCAAAGAAATACTTCCGCATGACACCGGGACAAGAGGTACGTCTGAAGAACGCGTACATCGTGAAGTGTACCGGCTGCAAGAAGAACGACGCCGGTGAAATCACCGAAGTATATTGCGAATATGACCCTGATACCAAGAGCGGTCTGCCCGGAGCCAACCGTAAGGTGAAAGGCACCATCCATTGGGTAAGTTGTGCCCACTGCCTCGAAGCAGAAGTACGTCTCTACGACCGTCTGTGGAAAGTGGAGAACCCGCGCGATGAGCTTGCCGCCATCCGCGAAGCGAAGAACTGCGACGCACTGACAGCCATGAAAGAAATGATCAACCCCGACTCCCTGAATGTGCTGCCCTGCTGCTACATCGAGAAGTACGCTGCCGGCATGCAGCCCCTCTCCTACCTGCAGTTCCAACGTATCGGTTATTTTAATGTTGACAAAGATTCTACGCCAGAAAAAATGGTATTCAACCGTACTGTAGGTCTGAAAGACGTTTGGGGTAAAATCAATAAATAAGAATATGAGTAAAAAAAACCTGCTGTCCGGAAGAGACAAAGAACTGCAAGAAATGGCAGAACAATATGAAGCTGCCAAAGCAGAGAACAGAACCATCTATCTGGACGCAGACGACTTAGCCGACCTCGCAGACTGGTATGCCGTGCATCATAAATATGCCATGGCTACCGAGGTCGTAGAGTATGGCTTGGGAATACATCCGGATAATACGGCTCTGCTGGTGGAACAGGCATACTTGTTCCTCGACACCCAGCATAAAGAGCAAGCCAAAGATATATTGGAACGGATTGCCGAAGAATCTTCCGAAGTGAAAGTGCTGAAAGCCAACCTACTGTTGGGCGAAGGCAAAGAAGAAGAAGCGGAAGCGATACTCGACAGCATAGACGATAAGGACGACCTGGCCAATATCGTTGATGTATCCTATATGTACATCGACATGGGATTCCCGGAAAAAGCATTGACATGGCTGACGCGCGGACTCGAAAAATATGCCGAAGAAGAAGCCTACCTTGCCGTCACCGGCGATTGTTACTATGCCCAGGGACTGTTTGAAAAAGCCACCTTCTTCTTCAATAAGCTGATTGACAAGAATCCGTATTCGGCTCCTTACTGGTTTGGACTGGCCCGTTGCTACTTTGACCAGCAGATGTTCGACAAAGCAATCGAAGCATGCGACTATGCCACGGTGGCCGATGACGAGTTTGCCGATGCCTACCTGATGAAAGGACATTCCTTCTTCCAATTGGGAAATGAGGAAAGTGCCATGGAGAACTACCTGCAAGCCGAAAAGTTCCATCTCGTCTCCCACGGTTTCATCAACACCTTCATCGGCCTGAACAAAACCTCCAAAGGAGAGTGGAAAGAAGGATACGACTATCTGGAAAAAGCCATAACGGCCGAAGACAGCCATGACTTCGCCTTGCCTTCTCTTTATGCCAATGCAGCCCTATGCCTGCACAAGATGGGAAAGAAACGCAAAGCACACCAGTATTGTAAAAAAGCATACGACCTGGCACCCGAAGAGATAGACCCGTACCTGATTGAGGGACGCATCTACATGGAAGAAGGTGAGTATGAGAAAGGTGTGAAGAGATGGGCCAAAGCCTTAGAGTATGCCCCCTATGCGGATACCTGGCACGAAATAGGCATGTGTAGCATGGAAATAGGACAACTGAGCTATGCCAAGCTGGCCTTTGAACATGTCAAAGAGATGGAGCCGGACTTTGAAGGTATCAACGAAAGGCTGACCTCTCTGTATATGCTGCTCAAAGACAAGGAGAACTTCATGAAGTACAACCAGCTGTGCGAACATCCGTTCAGGCTGGAAGAGCTGGATAGATTACAGCAGATACTACAAGAAGATAATCAGGAAGAGCTGGCCCTAGTGATGAAGAATATTTTCAATGCATTACAATAACAGTAATTATATACCACTAATCTAGCAAATGGAATCAGTAGCCTTTATCCAATGGTGTCTCGACCACCTCAATTACTGGACCATCACTTTATTGATGGCCATTGAAAGTTCGTTTATTCCCTTCCCTTCGGAAGTTGTAGTCCCTCCTGCCGCTTGGAAAGCCGCCAACAATGACAACATGAATATATATCTGGTGGTATTGTTTGCAACCATAGGGGCAAATATCGGAGCCTTGATAAACTACTATCTGGCAAAATGGCTGGGACGCCCCATCATTTACAAGTTTGCCAACAGCCGTTTCGGGCACATGTGCCTCATCGACGAAGCCAAAGTGCAGCATGCGGAAGAATACTTTGACAAGCATGGAGCCGTATCAACCTTTGTCGGCCGCCTGATACCTGCTGTTCGCCAGTTGATATCCATCCCTGCCGGTCTGGCACGCATGAAGCTGGGAACTTTCTTGCTGTACACCACCTTGGGTGCAGGCCTTTGGAATTCCATCCTGGCTTTTATCGGCTATTACTTGTCCACAGTACCCGGCATCGAGAACGAGGAACAGCTGCTTGCCAAAGTAACGGAATACAGCCATGAGATAGGTTATGTATTTATCGGCATCGGCGTACTCATCGTGGCATTCTTCATCTATAAAGGCATGAAGAAGAAATAAAAAAGAAAACGGTATGATAATAAAAAAGCGGTGGACAGCATGATAAATTCTGTCCACCGCTTTTTATTGCTTATCCCAAATCCAAACTTTCTACTTTACAGCTGCAATAGCTTTATCATAGTCTGGTTCTTGCGTAATTTCAGGTACCAATTCCGTATAGGCAATCTTACCATCTTTGCCGATAACCACTACCGAACGCGCCAGTAGACCTGCAAGCGGTCCGTCGGCCATGCGTACCCCGTAGTTTTCATCAAAATCGGAAAAACGGAAATCAGACAAAGGAATCACATTCTCAATACCCTCCGTTGTACAGAAACGTGCATGTGCAAAAGGCAAGTCCTTGGAGATTGCCAACACCACGGTATCGGGCAGGCCGGCAGCCAGTTTGTTGAACTTACGTACAGAAGTAGCGCACACACCAGTGTCAAGGCTGGGGAAAATATTCAAAATAACATTCTTCCCGTTCAGTTCCTTCAAAGAGAATGAAGACAAATCTGTTTTTACCAATTCGAAATCGGGGGCAACAGAGCCCACCTTTATAAATTCACCGATAACCTTTACCGGTTGTCCTTTAAATTTTGTTGTAGCCATAGTTTTATCAAATTATATGTATACATAACAAATTACATACAGAAAAAGTTCACCCGAAACTTTTTTCCAGATAAACTGTTATTCTACGGACGAATTAATGATAATCACTTAAAAAATTAAATTCACATGAAAACTATTTTTGACGAACTTCAGCAGGAAGTAAAGAATTGGTGGATTTCACTCATTCTTGGTATTCTTTATGTAATAGTGGCTATAAGCCTGATGTTCTCCCCTCTCAGCGGGTATGCGGTATTGAGCATTCTGTTCAGCGTCTCCATGTTGTTCAGCGGTCTGCTGGAAATATCCTTTGCAGTAAGTAACCGTAGAAGGGTATCCAGTTGGGGATGGTATCTGGCTGGAGGCATCATCGACATGATTCTGGGATTCTACCTGATAGCCTACCCGATGCTCAGCATGGAAGTCATTCCATTCATCATCGCCTTCTGGCTGATGTTCCGCGGCTTCTCATCCGTAGGCTATGCCATGGACCTCAAAAGATACGGGACAAGAGACTGGGGATGGTATGTTGCTTTCGGTATTCTTGCCGTCATCTGCTCGCTCATCATCTTGTGGCAACCGGCAGTAGGCGCCCTTTACGCCGTGTACATGATTTCGTTTGCATTCCTGATTATAGGCTTCTTCCGTATCATGCTGTCATTCGAGCTGAAAAACCTGCACAAGCGCGGGAAAGAGTGGAAGGAAAAGAAAGAGAAAGAAGTATCGGCCGAATAAGTAGCCCACACGAAGCGTGTCAAAAGGAATCCCACCTTTGACACCTTCGTTTAGCCGAATTGCTCAATAACGTCTCAGAAAACGGAACATCGTAGTCCGTGACACTCCCATCTGCCGGGCAAGTTCGGCACACGCCTCTCCTCTTTGGTGCTCCCTCACAAGTTTCCTCTTGTTCGCATAGAGTATCTTCATTTTGGGTGTGTCCCCTTTCTTCCTGCCCAGATGTTTTCCTTCTTTCCTCCGTCGTTCCAAGGCTTCTTTGGTGCGCATGGAAATCAGATTACGCTCTATCTCGGCCATCAGTCCAAAAGCAAAACCCAGCACTTTGCTGTTGATGTCATTCTGGAACACATACCCCTCTTTGGTACTGTACAGCACCACTCCCCTTTTGATGCAGGAGTTAAGAATGGTCATTATCTCCAGCAGTGTCCGGCTAAGCCGTGAAATCTCCGTTATAATCAAGGAGTCTCCCGGTTTCATCCGGTCCAACAAGCCCGCCAGTTTACGCTCTTTGCTACTCACTTTTCCGCTGACCGTCTCCATGTACCATCTGTCGATACTCAACCCATTCTTCTCCGCGAAGCGTATAATTTCCTCGCGCTGATTCTCTAAAAACTGTTTTTCTGTACTTACTCTTAAATAAGCTACTACTGCCATAATTGATAAACGTTTATTGGTTATTATTCACCACCAAAGAACGGTTATTCAAGTAAGAGTGGCAACACACAACTATGACTCTCTATCACAGAGGATCACATTATGGACATCCCTCGAAGTCAGGGAAGACTTCTCGGTAACCATCTCAAATATGCCTATAAACAAAGAAAACAGCCCCACTGAAGCTGTTTTCTGAAATTAGTTCATAAAAAATTGATACTATGTAGTTTCATAGTATACTCTTCTTCATTTCATTCACTATGTATCTCACATCCTCATCCGTCACATAAGGACCACTCGGCAAGCAAAGACCACGCTTGAACAAGCCTTCACTAATGCCATTCACATAGGCAGGATTATTTGCATATACCGGCTGGAGATGCATGGGCTTCCATAAGGGACGGCTCTCGATACCGGCTTTATCCAAGCAAACACGCATGGCCTCTACATTACGGTTAGGCTCACAAGAAGTATGGGCACTCACTGACTCATGCGTAACACCGGCGGCACCACCTACGGCGCCTTTTACTGTCTCACGGTAGGCATCCTCCTCACCTCTCACATGCAGATTCCCGTCAAGCAGTACCGTGTTCAGCCAATAATTGCTGTCATAACGTCCGGAAGGATTCTCATGAAGCGTGATTCCCTCCACATCAGCCAACAGCTCACGATACAGACCGCACAGATGCTTATGGTGCGCTATGTGCTCATCCACCACCATCATCTGACCGCGGCCGATTCCGGCACAAATGTTACTCATCCTATAATTATAGCCTATACGCTCATGCTGGTAGTAGGGATAGGACTCACGGGCCTGGGTAGCATAGAACATTATCTCACGCTTGGACTCTTCATCAGGGCAAATCAAAGCACCGCCACCGCTGGTGGTTATCATCTTGTTGCCATTGAAAGAAAGCACACCATATTTGCCAAAAGTTCCGAGGACTTGCCCGTCAAACTTGCTTCCAAAGCCTTCGGCGGCATCCTCTATGACCGGAATACCATATTTATCTGCCACTGACATGATTTGGTCTGTCTTGTAGGGCATCCCATACAAAGCCACCGGAACAATCGCTTTGGGCTTTCGGCCGGTCTTGCCGATACGGTCCCTGATAGCCTGCTCCAGAAGAACCGGGTCCATGTTCCAGGTATCAGCCTCAGAATCCACGAATACCGGAGTGGCACCGAGGTAGGTCACCGGATGGGAAGAGGCACAAAAGGTAAAGCTCTGTACTATCACTTCATCACCCTGACTAACTCCGCAAGCAAGCAGGGCCAGATGTACGGCCGCAGTGCCCGCACTCAAAGCCACCACCTTTTTATTCTGCCCCACAAAACATTCCAAATCCTGCTCGAAGGCATTCACGTTCGGGCCGAGCGGAACAACCCAGTTGGTATCAAAGGCTTCTTGTATGAAGCCCATCTCCTTGCCGCTCATGTGGGCGAGGCAAAGATATATTCTCTTATCCATAAAATTACGTAATTTACAAAACTATATTCTTGATAATCTTACACCTATTCCCTACAGCCAACACACCATCCGGAATATCCTTTGTAACAACGGAACCGGCACCTATAATACTCCACTTCCCTATCTTAACACCCGGAATAACAACACTGCCGGCACCAATCCATGTCCCCTCGCCAACTTGCACATTGCCACAAAGCGTACAATGGGGAGAAATATGCACATAATCAGCAATCAGACATTCATGATCCACCGAAGCACCGGTATTGATAATACAATGGCTGCCAATACAAACATCCGACTGCACAATTGCCCCCTGCATAACTACCGAGCCTTCTCTTATCTCAGTTTCTTCAGATATAATTGCAGAAGGATGAAAAGCTTTGCCATATTCAACCTTTAACTCCTTGGCAATCTTCCTGCGAATACCATTATTCCCAATACTGATTATCAATGGTCCGCAGACCTTCGACGGACGTAATACGGGATAGTCAAAAAGACTATGAATTTCCTCATTATCATCAAACAACGCTTCAATCGGTTCATGATTTGCACGCAATATATCAATGATCACTTTGGCATGACCACTGGCACCATATAAATACATGTTTTGATATTAGTTATTTCCAGTAAAGACTTCCATCGTAGCCGAAGTATCAGAGCTGATACCTTCCCTTATAAATACCTTTCTTATTGTCATAAAAACAATTTTCAAATCAAGTAGAAAAGAACAATGATCTACATACCACACATCCAGTTTAAATTTCTTTGACCAACTGATAGCATTGCGCCCGTTAACTTGCGCCCAACCCGTAATCCCCGGACGGACTTCATGACGACGAGCTTGTTCTTTACTATAAAGCGGTAAGTATTGAGGCAATAAAGGACGGGGACCTATCAAAGCCATATCCCCTTTCAATACATTAATCAGTTGTGGAAGCTCATCGATCGAAGTAGAACGTACAAAACTTCCAACTTTTGTCAAACGTACAGCATCAGGCAATAAATTTCCCTCTGCATCCCGTTCATCGGTCATGGTCTTAAACTTGATAACTTTAAAAATCTTTCCATCCTTCCCTGGACGCTCCTGAGTGAAAAAGACTCCGGAGCCCTTATTGGCAAAATGCAACCAAAAAGCGACAAGAAACAGTATCGGCCAAATCAAAGCCAATATGCAAAACACGAAAAGGAAGTCAATCACTCTCTTAAGAAAATGAGAATACATGCTCTAATAATTATGTACCAATATGAAGTCGTATCTAATATCCTTAAAAAAAACTATTCTTCGATAACAAGACGATAAAAATCTTCATTTTAAAGAAATTACTTCCTCCAAGAATGAAACGAACTTATCCGCTAATGATTTTCTTGAGAAATTAGCTTCTGCAAATGCCCTAGCCCTCTGCCCACATCCTGTTCTGTATGTATCATTGTCCAATAAAGAAATCAAGCCTTCGGCAAAAGCATTTGCATCCTTAGGAGGAACAACAATCCCTAACTTATTTTCTTGAATCATATCAGCAAGCCAACCTGGATAATTGTTTAAGACAGCCAATCCTGAAGATATATAATCAAAAAACTTATTAGGTGAAGTTCCATAGTAAAAAGCCGGAACATCAGCTAATACCATCAAACCCAAATCTGCTGATGCAACAACTTTATTTAGTTCTTTCTTAGGCATCGGATTATAAAAACGACAATTATCCAATTGTTCTTTTCGAGCTCGTTCCATCAAATGCGGTTTCATTTTACCGTCTCCTATAAATGCCAACACAATATCCGTCCGTTGCTTTGCCTTCAGCACTGCAGCAGCATCCAACACTGCATCCAAACCATTGGCAATTCCATGTGCACCAGTAAAAACCGCCACTTTATCTATTTTGGAAATGCCCTCCAACGAAAGATTATCACGTGAAGATGGCTTGAATATCTTCAAATCACACCCGTTCGGAATCATCGAAATACGCTTGCCCGGCTGGCTCCTTCTTTTAATTCCTTCACAAATTCCAGGAGAAAGACCAACACAAGCATCCGCGCAATGATAACTCAACCACTCCAAAATATTCATCCCCCACAATAAAAAAGGATTCTTCATACCTAAGGCCTTAGGTAATTCAGGCCACAAGTCACGAACTTCAAAAATAAATTTTTTCTTCCGGAACAACTTCATTACTATGCCTGGAATACCGGCTGTCAAAGGAGTAGAAGTCGCAAACAACAAATCATAATCTTCTTTCAATGCTATTTGAATACCTTTCCATCCAAACTTCACGAAAGTCCATGCTCTTTTGGCGATACCATCCTTATTAGAGTAAGGCAAAGCTATCTGAATCACATCTATACCATCGACCATTCCTCTATGAACATTTTTCATCGTTGTGTTCGGCAAATCCAGCTTGGCCGTTTCACCACAAACCATGCAAACAGAATGGCCTCTGGAAATCAGATGTTTTGCCAATTCATAAGAACGTGTCCCCCCCGCTTGGGTGGGAATGGTAAAATGTTGATGGAAATAAAGCACTTTCATTTTATATAAATTGAAGGATTGTTTTTATCGAGCTATTTTTAGTCTGAAATTCGATTTGCCTACATTTAGTCGTTTGACCATAATAATTAGAACATAATTGTTCTGTATCAACAGTTTCACCGTTTGATTCCAAACTAAGATTATCCTTATTTGTATGCCATAATTGACGCATATTCATATTTTTGGGATTACCATCTATACAATCTTCTATCTCCCACTTACATGTGTTTTTCCATTTTACAATCTTTCTAGAATGTTTTATTTCCTTATTCAGATAAGTAAAACAAGAAACTTTTCCTTCAAATATGTAAGCATCCTCTGTTTCTTTCAACGAACTCCACTCTGCTTGCGACCAATTATACCAAATAAATCGATCTCCTTTCAACATTTGGTCATGTCCTTCAAGCATTATTGTATTATGAGATTCCGTACCCATAAAATATCGAAGTAACTTCTCTGTTGTATTGTATTTATAACTACCCCCATCAAACAAACAATTCTCTCCCTGATACCAAATATCCAAATGCAGATTATCCGCATGCGCAGGTCGGTCCTTATGTCTTCCACATCTGATAAAAGAAAAAGTATCCTTTTCACGAATACAATAATATCCTCCCTTATCAAAAGAAATGCAACCAAACTGTTTTTTTATTGGTGGATACATCTGTCGGTTTGCTTTCCACTCGCACAAATACCATTCTCTATCCTCATACTGCCGGTCATACAAATGTTCAGAAGTAAGCAAATAATGTAACGCATCGAGTTGAGGACGATAATCACGATAATCGCAATCATTAAGTTTAAAAAACAAAGCTCCATCATTCGAACCATAATTGGGCAACCGACCGGTCGAATCATCCTGGCACTGATACAAAAAATTCACAGACTGATAAGCACGTTTATATACTTCATCACAAAACCGCTCCCCATTTCTGTCTGCCAGAGTAATGGCCCATGTCAAAAGCTGAACCACTACCCGATGATAATTCATACTGAATTGCAGATAAGTACCATCTTCTGCCACCTGGTATTTTATCTCCTGCTCAAACCATTTTTTCCCTTTCTTTTTCCACTCTCCAGATTCTGGAAATTGAGGAAATAACAGACCTATCAGATACAACGCCAACGTTTCCGTTATTGCATGATTATTACGCACTGCAATCCGGGAAAAATTTATATTTGCACGTACATGCTTCATTTGCCAATAAACAGACTGAATGATTAGCTTAAAAATATCTTCCGTCAATTCAACCGAATCTTTATAATAATAAAGTGCGAATAACCAATTCAATACACGCAAAGAGATTTCCTGACTACATTTATAATTAGGTCCACAATTAAGCGGGTTTTTATGAATCCAGTCCTCTATTTGAGAAAATACAAAAGACGCATGATTTTCACCGGATTTTTGATCATAGCGGATAATGTCATAGAGAAAAGAAAAACGAGACTTTTCCCATACATATTTTATATCCCCTGCTTCAGGTACAATATCCTCTACTGTCGTCCAGTGTACATTCGCATTATATTTATAGTTCGTATCAGGGTTTGTCATCCAGTCATAATCTGTTCCAAGGTTGTACCAAACGGCAGAAAAGAAGCAATATTCACCGCGCTTCATTCTATTGACTCTCTCTGAAAGTACCCTACTATCAGTATGGGTCAATTTCACGCTCTTTCTACTTGAAAAGAAAAAGGGTTTTGCGTGCTTTCTCCAATCCACCAATGACAAATATTCTTTATCCTCCCAAGAAATAGGGTATGCTCTTTTCAACATTCCCCCTTTACGGCGTATTTCATACTGGATACGAAACAAAAAGTACTTTATTCCCATGTTATGAAATAACTGAAAATATCTATAAGTATTCAATAATATCATACTAAAGGTTCAAAAGACTTGTAACTACCATTTGATTAATCTTATTCGATTCAAATTTGTTAATGAAACTTTCCCGAGCACCAAGTGAAAGTTTTTTATAATTGTCAGCATTCATATTATTAATTGCAAGTGCTAATGCATTGGCATCACATGAATTTATCAAAATGCCATTAACTCCATTATTTACTATTTCTGGAATACCACGCCAATTTGTGGATATTACAGGAATTCCTAAAGAAAACGCTTCAATAATTATACCTGGATATCCTTCTCCTTTATAATAGGTTGGTAATAATAAAACATCATATTGATTTAATACTTCTAAAACATCAGAAGATGGTATAACCCCCTTATAATTAACATTATATTTATTCCACTCAAAATTGTAATAACAAGAATCTACTATCGGACCATAAACATCTATAAGACACTCTTGATTAATCAACATAGAAGCTTGTAAAATTTCATTTATTCCTTTTTCTTTTTTTATTTGCGAAATAAAAACATACCTTTTCAAATAAGTACGTTCCACTTTAAACACAATCGGCTGATTTCGAACATTTGGATACCAAATAACTTTCAATTCCTTTTTTACTATTTTTTCAAAAAAAGAACGCAAATACAATGTTTCTACCAAAACAATATGAACTTTATCTAAAATAAAAACAAAAAAATTCTTTTGCAAATAATTCAACTTTTCAAAAGAATCAATAAATCCGCCACCAAATAGTCTTAAAACAAGCTTACGTCTAAATAATATAGAAAAAATTGACAAAAAAGGGAACAAAAGCAAAGTACCTCTATCTGAAAAATTAAACATCACAACATCAACTTCAAAAATGTATGACAAATATTTTTTCAACAAATGAAATAAATTCAGCACAAAAGAAAATTTGCTATTATAATAGACATTTGTATCAATAAAATAAAAAGAAATACTATTAGACTTCAAATATTCTACTAAGTTTGACATCAATACTGTTGCACCACCAATAGATTTATCATTACCAACTTTAGGTACAGAACCTATTATCAAAATTTTATGGCTCATCTCTGTTTCATTAATGCAAATTTCCTAAAAAATAAAATATTTATTATGATATGAATTTTATATTTAATAGATATAAAATGTTTTTTTTGTATCAAGTCTGAGTAATAGTACTTATATTTATATATTTGCAAATCACTTTCTTGTATTGTATTTTTAAATATAAAATCCGACGGATAAATCAAACAATTAGAATCTTCAAAATTACGAATATCAGTAAATTTCCTCTTTTGCAAATGAATATATGCAAACTCTTTACGGATAATTTCATTTTTATCATTTATTGTATACAAATATAAATGCCCATTACTTATAACTGGAAGCTGAGACTTACTATTAGCAATATTATAAAAAGTTATTTCAGAGGAATGATATGGTATTTTAGTATCCAAAAAAATATGCTCATTTTGCCACCAAGAAAATCCATATTCTTTATATATTCTATTAATGCCCCTCTTTTCATCAAACCCAAAACTTGTATCAAATTTAAATACATAATCAGCTTCTATTCCTGAAAAGCTTAACTTAAATCTCATATTCACAGACGGAGAATTTCGATACAATGTCAAATGCCCGTGAGATAATATTTTATCATAACCTTTTTTTAGTGGATATAATAAAAATGGATACAGTTTTCCAAAAATCATATCCAAGTCACAATGTCCCCAATAATCATACTCTTTTAAATACTCATCAAATAGTACCCCATAAGCTGGTTTATAGTCACATAATTTATATGGCTTTTTACAAACATATTTTTGCGACAATTTATTTCTTATTATATCCACAATAGCAGTAAAAGACATTTTTATAACATGCACATTGTCTGGAATAGTATAAACCTCAATATCATCATCACAAAACAAAAGCCAATCAAATTCATTATTAACTTTACATGAAGTTAGAAATAAGCTAAAATAATTGGGTAATTTTCCAAAATAGCAGACTATGATACATACTCTCTTCATTTTATTATCTATTTTTCAGTTCAAATACTATTTGAAAAAATATTACATAAATCATAAACTCATAATAAGAAATCATATTAAAAAAACAATCAAACCATCCTAAAAGAAGGGCTGCCAATAATAAAAGATAATTCAAGAAAAAAAAAGAATTATTACTCTTCGCTAATATAAAATTCAAGTGACAGACCATACTCCAAATTATTGTAGTGACTATCCCTCCTACATATCCACCATAGATTAAAATGGTTCCAAAGAAAGTCTTTACATTTGATGTCTTATTATCACCAACGTAAGTCCATATATCACTAACAACTGGTTGTAATTCAATTCCATTCAATTTATTATACAAGTTAAGTATAGGCATAAATAACAAATTAAAATTCAAAGCAATAGGAGCACCATCTTTCACATAATTTGAAAATCCAACGATTCCAGATGTAAAATAAAAATAAATATGGGTTAATATGAAATCAATAGGTGCTGGTTCCTCAAAAAGGAAACTATAAATTACAAAAAAAACAAAGAACGCAACTAACAAAAGATATATTATATAAGTTATTTTGAAGGTCTTCTTAGCTATTATAAGTCTTCCTATAGTTCCTGCCAAAATTGTTATTAAAACAGCTCCTTTCACTGCCAAGCATAACAAATAAAACATAAGAGAAAGTAATATAAATAAATGAAAAACATTCTTCCAATTTATTTGCTTCTTTATTAAAATAAAAGAAGCTATTGATGAATATCGCAAAAAAAGTCCACAATGAGCAATAAGTCCTGTAGACAATTCCTCTCCTAAATGATCAGATATAATAAAGCCATTTTTTGCTAAAGCTTGACAAGTAAAAATATCTATAAACAATGCACATAACGATATTAAACAAATAAAAAAGTTGTTCTGAAAAGGAATAGCAATCACTGGAAAGGCAAAAGCAGATGTAATCACTTTATCATATCTAACAGAAAAAAGAGTTGAAATCAATACACCTACAATCCAAAAGAGAAATAAACCTATACACCAATAATATAAAGAAGGTAAATATATGGGAAGTAACCCCATCTTCTCCGTCATACAAAAAGCACATAAAGTTATAACAACAAAAGGAACAGACAGAAATATTGTAGGAGTATACAAAGTTTTATGTATCTTAAAATCTAAAATAACAATAAACAAAGATTCTAATACAAGAACTAAAATAGACATATTTGAATGGCATCATTTTTTTTGGTAAATATCCTATTTAACATTCCATAAATCAACTCTCACAGCCATCCTTCAGTGCTTTTTTATGATATTTGGAAGAGGTTATTCATCACTCTCTAATATTTATTACTATAATTTTATATTAATAACTTCAAAGAAAAGAGTCTTATCAAACTTCTTATATCTATACAATAGCATAAATATTTTCCTCCACATTTTTAAATACGTTAACAAAGAGTATCCATTACGAATACAAATATTATTTATTGATCCCAATACATATGCTAGTAAAATAAAAAAATAATGACATGAATTATAATAAGATCTTAAATTAGCCAATCTTACTGTATAAAACATTATCATCTTTCCTATATTTCTTTTCCCAATTTTTTTATGAGTTCCACCTACTTTATGAAAAATTATTGAATCAAACAATACTGCAATTTGCTTATGCTCCTTTTTTAATCTTAAGCAAAGTTCTAAATCCTCTTCACCAAAATAGAAACGTTCTGATAGAACATTTGTTTCTTGCAATTTCAAAAACAAAGCACAACCTGTAACATAGTCTACTAATCTATAACCCGATTTTGGAACATTATCAACTTTTTCACCTCCATAAAGATAAGTTTGGTGTCCTACCCAAGAAATAAAACCACCACAATTCCAAACAACATTGTTAGGTTCAAAATATCTAATTTGAGGAGTTATTGCAACAATCTCAGGATGAGAGTAAGAGAATTCTACAATTTTCCTTAATGAATCTTTCATTATTACTGTATCATTATTCAACAACATCGCCATCATTTGCCCATTCGCATACAAATATTTCAAAGCAACATTATTACCTTTTGCAAAACCTAAATTCTCTTTATTTCTAATTAAAATGACCTTAAATTCTTTTGCATTCTTTTTATAATAAAAATCCTCAATTCTAATTCTACAATTATCAATATCATCTTCTTCAAAAACCTCAAAGTTCTCAAATGTTCTAAAACAAAATGACTCTAAATTTTCTATATCATTTTTATTGGAATTGTTATCAACAACAATTACATTGATATTTTTCAAACTATTCAAAATTATCGAATTTAGGCAATCTATTGTATAATCAGAGCCATTCCAATTTAATATAATAATATTAAGACAGTTTTCCATAATGCTTTATATATATATATAATATCAATTCTGCTAAAACCATTGAGACCGATGCACCATAACTACCAATTATATTTACCATTACAATACATGATATTATACTAATCAATCCTGCAATCCAAACCCCTTTTGCAAAAATAGATGCACCTCCCTTATTTACCAATCCAATTATTCCATAATAAAAATTCATACCTCCTAAAATAACCACAAAAGACATGATACGTAAATTACCAATGGCCATAGTATAAGATTCACCTAACAAGTAACTAAGATACGGTGCAATTAGTATAGTTCCAACAACCAATATCCCCAAAATATATGCATAATATTTGCCTACTTTATAAAATAAAGTCAGTGCATTGTCCCTTCTATCATCAAAAAAACGTCTACTAAAATAAGGATATAATGTATTTACAAAAGGAGTTGTTAATGATTGTGCAGCTTTAATTAATTTTTCTGCTGGTGCATACATAGCAACAGATTCAAAATTTGTAAATATTCCTAAAATTACAACATTGCTTTCTCTATAAAAATTCATCCCTATGGTTGAAATAAAAAGATGCCATCCCTTTTTTAATTGAGTTTGAATCATTTTTTTTTGCGGAATAACAAATTTTAATTTAAATTCAAATCTGACAACCAGCAAAGAGAACAACATCCCAGCCATAAATCCTATAGATTGAAATAACATCACATATTTACCATCAGCACTATCTTTTACATATAAAATTATCAATAATAAAGGAATTAATCTTATTACAAAATTAGCAATAGTTATAAATTTCATCTTTTCGATTCCTTGAAAGAACCAAAAAGGACATAATGTCTGACCTACAATTATACCTACGCCATATATATATAATATTCCATCACTATTCATCAATGGTATCACAGAAATCATCAATACAAGAAAAGTAATAAAAAGAATATTAAAAACCAACTTAATGAACATTACTGTAGAATATATATTCTGTCGATAATAATGTTCTGAATGTAATGCAATATCCCTCGTTGCAGATAAGTCAAAACCGTATTGTATAATTAGTATAAAATAATGAATTATTGACAAACTAAAAGCGTATCTACCATAAGATTCACTACCCAGTCTATTTGTAAGAAAAGGAATTATCACGACCGGAAAAATATAATTAGTTATATTCAATACACTTAAAGAACAAAAGTTTTCTATTAATTTTTTATTCACAAATCTATCTTTAAAAATTCTTATTCAACATAGATTTTTAATAATCCTTTCACAAGCCTTTCCATCCCCATAAGGATTCACCGCCTTACTCATTCTTTCATAACGCGCTTCATCATCCAATAAAGCGGAAACTTCACCTACAATCTTATCATAATTTGTTCCTACCAATTTTACCGTACCGGCTTCCAGCGCCTCCGGACGTTCTGTCGTATCACGCATCACAAGTACCGGCTTCCCAAGCCCGGGAGCTTCTTCCTGAATACCACCACTATCTGTCAATACAATAGCAGACTTCTCCATCAGATAAACAAAAGAAAGATACTCCAAAGGCTCTATGAAGAACATATTTCCTAGATTGGATAAATCCTCACCAAATACTTCATGAATGGGTTTGCGAACATTAGGATTCAAATGCATCGGATAGACAAAGTCGACATCCGGATATTGTTTTGTAAGAGCCTGAATAGCCTTACACATAGACATGAATCCGTCACCGAAATTTTCACGACGATGACCTGTTATCAAAACTAATCTCTTTCCATCCTGCAAACGGTTAATGTCATAACCGGAAGTTCTCAAAACACCTTCCAATTCTTCATCAAGTTTTTTATCGCTCTTTATCTTATCCACAACCATGTAGAGTGCATCTATTACCGTATTTCCGGTCACAATAATAGAAGATTCCTTTACCCCTTCATCCAACAGATTCTGTCGGCTTAACGGTGTGGGAGAAAAATGATAAGTAGCAATGCGTCCTGTTATCAGCCGATTCATCTCCTCTGGCCAAGGACTATAAATATTATGAGTACGAAGTCCCGCCTCTACATGCCCCACCGGAATCTGCTGATAAAAAGCAGCCAATGCCGAAGCCGTAGAGGTGGTTGTATCACCATGAACCAAAACAACATCCGGCTGTGCCTCTTTCAAGACATCCCGCATCCCCGTCAAAACACGGGCTGTCACATCATATAAATCCTGCCCTTGTTTCATAATATTCAAATCATAGTCAGGAGTAATATCAAATATATGTAACACTTGATCAAGCATTTCGCGATGCTGACCGGTAACACATACGATTGTCTTGAACTCCTCCGGATATTTCTGAAATTCTTTCACCAGAGGAGCCATCTTTATGGCTTCGGGACGAGTCCCGAAAACCAACATAATCTTCTTCATGCTATAAGGTATTTATTATTTCTTGTAAATTCCGCAAAAGTCAAGAATTACTTTCCGATCATTATATGGCAGGGATTTAAATACAGAATGAGCAACCAGAAAAACGACGATATCAGCCTTCTCATAGGCTTCTTTATAATCTGTAAGTTTAAATACGTTGTGTTCCTGCACATTAGGTTCCACTACTAAAATATCTGCATTATTACAGCTTTGCATCACTTTAGTAGTAATATACTTGGCAGGAGCTTCACGCAAATCATCAATATCGGGTTTAAAAGCCAGCCCCATCATAGCAATAGTAGGTTTACGATGATATTCCAATTCAAACTTCAACATAGCATTCTGCACTTTCTCTGCACACCAGAATGCTTTATAGTTATTGATTTCACGAGCGGTAGATATGATTTTAGATTCCATAGGAAATTCAGCCGTAATAAAATAAGGATCAACCGCTATACAGTGTCCTCCAACACCACAACCAGGTTGAAGGATATTCACACGGGGATGCTTGTTCGCCAAGTTAATCAATTCCCAGACATTGATTCCTGCTTTATCACAAATCAGAGAGAGTTCATTGGCAAAAGCTATCTGTACATCACGGGAGGAGTTTTCTGTCAGTTTACACATTTCTGCCGTTTTACAATTAGTGCGATGGAGCGTTCCTCGTACAAACTTACTATAAAACTCAATAGCCCTATCTGTAGAAGCTTCATTCAGACCGCCAATGACCCGGTCATTATGAACTAACTCATAAATGACATTCCCAGGAAGAACACGCTCCGGACAATAAGCAATATAAATTTTATCTCTCAATTCCGGACGTAATCCAAATATCAAATCACACATTTTATCAGTAGTACCTACCGGTGATGTAGATTCTATGACATACAAATCTCCCTCTTTCAACAAAGGAATTACGGCACGGGTAGCAGCTTCCACGTAAGAAATATCAGGCTCATGATTTCCCTTAAAAGGAGTAGGTACCACCATAAAATAGGCATCACTCACTTCTGGAGTTGTTGAAGCCTTCAACTGACCAGTAGTAACGACTTCTTGAAGAAGCTCCTGCATACCTGGTTCAATGATATGCAACTTACCCTGATTAGTCATTTCTACAACTTTGGGATTAATATCAACCCCGATAATCTGAATTCCGTGTTTAGCAGCAATAATCGCAGTAGGCAGGCCAATATAACCCAACCCCATAAAACATGCTTTCATATCAATAAAAGTTATCTATTTTTTATGATTTCCTTATCACACTCAAATCCTATTCTACTTCCTCAAACGGGTATGGATTCTCTTCGATATTTTTCAATTCTTCGATGATTTCAGTTTGTCCCGAAGTCAAATTATCTTTGTTCCAACCTTCAATAATTGCATAGGCTTCTTGAAGCAAAACTTCCTCATAAATTTCCCCATAACAATAAGTTAACAAACGAACTTTAAGCAAAGAAACCGGCAGATGTTCCAAAACATGACAAATCCGATTCAATATCGTTTGTTTCTTTTGCTCCTTATCCCCATCATCATAAATGGTAGCATTATACCCCATCAAAAGAGCCAGACACAAATTCGCCTCCTCTTCAACATCGGAACTTTGAGCAGAAAAAAGAGAATCGGACTTAACAAGCACTTCCTTATTCAACCGGCAAAAAGTGTCGGAATAGACCGGCTCACCGTCCATACCAAGATACATCAGCTCATGAGCTGCATGCTGAAGCTCAAGAGCACGGGAAGTTAAATCATTCATTATTATGATATATGATTAAAATATAAGATTATACTTATTTAGAAGTCACCCGATTATTTTCAGATAGGATTTGGGGACTTTGACACTTGCAGTCAAAAGGTCTTTAATGCGGATAACAACGTATGTTTTATTGGCTTCGATGGCAACCTCACCTTCAATACCGCTGAGTTCGCCTTTGATAACTTTTACTTTATGCCCAACAGTCAGAATTTCGCTATCAAGGCTGACACCGTCAGGATTCAAATCCATTACGAACATAAAGTCCTCCATTTGCTTATCCGGTACCACTAGCATGGAATGCATGGAAAGGTCCTTCATATAAAAAAGGGGGACATTATAGATGTTGGAAATATCGCAGGCTGTCTGCTTGGTGGAATGAACAAATACCAGATTGCGGATTACTGGAACTTCGCTACGCTTACGACGATACTTCAATTGAGAAATGACAAAACGCGTGGGAAGATAATAGTCAAGCTCCAAATGCTCTTCCGATTTAAGTCGGTCCAAAGATTTCCGGACTGTAAATTCCTGCTTGTCACGGGTGCGAGCCGCAAACCAATATTTCTGTTGTTCAGCCACTTAGGAATTTTCTTTCGAATAAATTAGCTCAATTCCGGGTGCGCTTCGCGGTTTGAACGAGACATTTTCCCACCCAAACCGTATTGTACACTTTTGCAATGATAATAAGCTATTAAAGAAGATATTAGACTCATAAAAGTGTCCAATAAACGTTCGTTTAATGAACGCAAAGATAAGCTGTATTTTTTGAACTAACAAAATGTTTAATAAAAATATTTCCAAAGTGTTTCCTGCTTTATTATAATATGCTGAATAACAGTAGTATATATCTAACATTTGACATCTTAAAGTTCTGTTCCTTTTTAACTTTTATGCCTCTACTTATTTTCTTAAAAATAGACGTTCATTAAACGAACGTTTAAAAAACACCTCATCATTTCCAATATATCATTCTACATTCCAACATCTTACCCTCATAAATGCATTATTGAAGTTACGTAAGTAAGTATGTCCACTGTTGCATAGGGAATTAATAACGCCTAACGGCCATGAACAGCTCTGCTAATGGCCATGAAGCAATCGTTTAACGACCATAAGCAGGGTTGTTCATGGCCGTTAGGCGTCACTAACTCCAAGGCTTTTACAGATGAAGTACGTAGCCCGCGCCTATTGCGCACAAGGTGCAAACGTATTGTACAGCAACTTAAAAGGCATTAGACTCCACTATTCATAGTCGGGCAAACTCGAAAATGCAGGAAAACTACACCGACCGATTTATGTAACCCACGCGCGGTATTATGGTAGAGGATAATAAGTTACGGCAAAACTCAGACGTTTTTGGCAGGTGGAAGCAAATTTTGCTTCCACCTTTTCAGGTTGCTTCCACCGCAGGGTAAATGCCGATGGATAGGGAGATACAGGAGGTGGGTGGAAGTGTGGAAGCAAAACAGATGCAAATTTATGTTTCAGCAACACACCTCAAGTTTTAAAAAAGATGTAGTACAAAGGCATAAAATATAATAAGTGTTACAAATACACACTTTATGCCCCGACACTCTTGCAAATGTCGAAAAAGTCCGTACCTTTGCAATGTGTTTTTCATAGTATTAGATTTAAGGTTAACAAAGGTTGGAGTACAGCGGTACTCCTTTTTTTATGCCCATACGTACCGTCCCGGTTCTCCAATAAAATTTTCACGTAAAATGCAAGGCAACTTTTTATATCCATTTAGTTTTTGGCTATCTTTGCACTGCTTTTGGTGGGCATAGGCACGCATAAAGCAGCTTAACTAACAATAAATCAACAATTAAAAACAGAAAATTATGGCAATGCATACATGGTTTGAATGTAAGATCCGTTACGAGAAAACAATGGAAAATGGAATGAACAAGAAGGTGACCGAACCGTACCTGGTGGATGCCCTCAGCTTTACGGAAGCGGAAGCACGCATCATCGAAGAAATGACGCCGTTCATTTCGGGAGAGTTCACCGTATCGGACATCAAACGTGCCAACTATAGCGAATTGTTCCCCAGCGAAGAGGAAGCTGCCGACCGCTGGTTTAAATGTAAACTGGTTTTCATCACACTGGACGAGAAAAGCGGTGCGGAAAAGAAAACCTCTACCCAGGTATTGGTGCAGGCTGCCGACCTGCGTGATGCAGTGAAGAAACTGGATGAGGGCATGAAAGGCACAATGGCCGACTACCAGATAGCATCTGTAGCGGAAACAGCAATCATGGATGTATATCCGTACAGTGCAGAGCCTGACGACAAACCGGAAGTTTAATTTAAGTGATGAGTTATAAGTTATGAGTTATTATTGCGACCCATAACTTATAACTCATAACTCATAACTCAAAAAAAAGATGATTGCAGAGAATTTAAAACAAGTACTGAGCGAACTGCCTGAAAAGGTACGGCTGGTGGCTGTTTCCAAATTTCACCCCAACGAGGCGATAGAAGAAGCGTATCGTGCCGGCCAGCGTGTGTTCGGAGAAAGTAAGGTGCAGGAAATGACCGCCAAATACGAAAGTCTGCCCAAAGACATAGAATGGCATTTCATCGGGCATCTGCAAACAAACAAAATAAAATATATCGTTCCTTACGTAGCGCTGATTCATGGCATAGACTCCTACAAGCTGTTGGCCGAAGTGGACAAGCAGGCTGCCAAAGCCGGAAAAACCGTCAACTGCCTGCTACAGCTGCACATTGCCCGGGAAGAGACCAAGTTTGGATTCAGCTTTGACGAATGCCGGGAAATGCTGGCAGCCGGTGAATGGAGAGAGCTCAAGCATATCCGGATATGCGGATTGATGGGCATGGCCACGAATACGGACAATGACGAACAAATCAAAACTGAGTTTTGTTCTTTAAGTAGCTTCTTCAATGAAGTGAAAGCCAAGTGGTTTGCCGATGCAGAGTCATTCCGGGAACTGTCCATGGGGATGTCTCACGACTATCACGAGGCCATTGCAGCCGGGAGCACCTTGATACGTGTAGGAAGCAAGATTTTTGGAGAAAGAAACTATTAACCATAAAAAATCATTATCATGGCAACATTAGAAACTACTTTTGCTGGGCTGAAACTCAAAAACCCCATTATCGTCAGCAGCTCCGGACTGACGGACAGCGCCGCCAAGAACCAGAAACTATCTGAGGCCGGCGCAGGTGCCATTGTGCTAAAATCACTCTTTGAAGAGCAAATCATGATGGAGGCTGACTGGATGGGAGACCCGAACATGTACCCCGAAGGCAGTGACTACCTTGTAGGATATATCCGCGAACACAAGCTGGGTGAATATCTGAACCTGATTAAGGAAAGCAAAAAGGTTTGCAATATCCCCATCATAGCCAGCATCAACTGCTATCAGAATGCCGACTGGGTGGAATTTGCCGCCAAAATAGAAGAAGCCGGTGCAGACGCACTGGAAATCAATATCCTTGCACTGCAGACGGATGTACAGTATACATATGGAACCTTCGAGCAACGCCACATCGACATTCTGAGCCACATCAAGAAGACGGTCAAGATACCCGTCATCATGAAGCTGGGCGACAACCTGACCAATCCGATAGCTCTGATAGACCAGCTGTATGCCAACGGTGCCGCCGCAGTAGTGCTGTTCAACCGCTTCTACCAGCCGGACATCAACATTGAGAAAATGATACAAGTATCCGGCAACGTATTCAGCAATGAAGCCGATTTGTCTAAAGCCCTGCGCTGGATAGGCATCGCTTCGGCAGCCGTAAACAAACTCGATTATGCTGCTTCCGGTGGTATCCACTCGCCCGAAGGCGTTGTCAAGGCAATATTGGCAGGTGCTTCGGCCGTAGAGATATGCAGTGTGCTTTATCAGAATTCAGCTACCATCATTGAAGAATACATCCGCTTCCTCAACTTGTGGATGGACCGCAAAGGTATGGAAACCATCAGCCAGTTCAAAGGTATTCTGAACGTAAACGACCCGAAGGGAGTCAATACCTTCGAACGTACACAGTTCTTGAAATACTTCTCTTCACATGAATGAGACAAAAGGGTGACAAGACAATAAAAATGAAAGGGTGATAACACTACAATGACGTTATCACCCTTCATTTTATACTATACCGCTATCTTTTCATTTCTTCTTATCCAGCGCCTCAAAGCAGGAATTCTTGCTCACGAATTCCGGAACAATATCCTTCATGGCAGCAACAATTTTCATCTGGTCATAGGTGTAACTTACATCAATCAGCTTCTGGATACGCTCCTTCACCTCGTCATAGTCATACTCACGCACCGTGGCAATCATAATCTTCTCATGGTAGGTGGGTTTTGTAAGCTCCTTCACATTCAAGAGTTCCTCGTAGAGCTTCTCGCCATGACGGAGACCGGTAAATTCAATCTTCACATCCGTACGTCCGGAAAGGCTGATCATACGCTTGGCAAGGTCCACAATCTTCACCGGCTTACCCATGTCGAAGATGTAGATTTCACCGCCGTTGCCCATACTGCCGGCCTCAAGAACAAGGCGGCAAGCTTCGGGAATGGTCATGAAGTAACGGATTATCTCAGGATGGGTCACTGTCACCGGACCGCCACGCTGAATCTGGTCGCGGAAACGGGGAATGACAGAACCGTTGGAACCCAGCACATTGCCGAAACGCGTAGTGATGAACTGAGTGGCATGGCCTCCCTCCTTCTGCAACTTCTTCGCAAGAGACTGCACATAAATCTCGCAAATACGCTTGGAACAGCCCATCACGTTTGTAGGGTTAACAGCCTTGTCCGTAGAAATCATCACAAACTTCTCGGCACCGTATTTCACGGCAAGATCGGCAACGGTGCGCGTGCCGAATACGTTCACCTGGATGGACTCGGAAACGTTGTCCTCCATCATCGGCACATGCTTGTAGGCGGCCGCATGGAAAATATACTGGGGCTTGAACTCCCTGAAGATATCCTCCATGCGCGTGGCATTGGAGATGTCGGCTATGATGGTCTCGGCATCGATGTCGCGCCAACGGTCCTGAAGTTCCAGACGGATGTCGTGCAGAGGGGTCTCGGCCTGGTCCACTAAAATAAGTTTATAGGGATTGAACGAAGCCACCTGGCGCATGATTTCACTGCCGATGGAGCCGGCGGCGCCCGTAATCATCACACGCTTGCCCTCCAGATGAGAGGCAACCTTATGGATATCTATCTCGATAGGATTGCGCTGAAGCAGGTCCTCAATCTGAATTTCCTTCAACTGTGTGCGGCTCAGCGCCTGACCGTTCCACTCGCTCAAAGGAGGCGCGGTCATCAGTTTGATGTTGTGCACCAGCAGGCGGTCAGCCATGTCGGACTTCTTCAGTTCCTCCATCTTGGCAGGAGAAATGATGATGGTCTGCACATCGCGGTCGTTCAGCACATCAATCAGCGTATCATCGTTGGGGAACACCCTGACACCCATCATCACCTTGTTGATAAGCTCAGGTTCGTCCGCAATGAATCCGCGCAGACGGTAGTGGTTGCGCAGATTGACACGCAATGCCTTGGCAATATTGACCCCGGCTTCCTTGGCACCGTAAATGAACACATTGGCACTATGGGTGCCGTCGAAGTTCAGCGCCTCGAAGAAAGTCTTGACAATCACACGGGAACATGCCATCATGGCAAAGCTGATGATATAGGACATGAACAGCACGCTGACCGGAGCCAGGTTAAACTCCAAATAGCTTTCCGTCAGAACGCTCGTTATCATCAGCAGTGCATACGACACCGTCAATGACACAAAAATGCGCATGATATCCACAAAGGAGGAAAAGCGCAACACATTGGAATACGTACGGAAAACACGGAAGAAAATCAAGTTGACAACAACCGTCCATAAAATGGTCTTGTCAATGGTAGAGGATTCCAAAAAAATGCTTCTGAAATCATATCGGAGAGCATAGGCCAACAGACTGGATATGACGATGATAAATACATCAATTAACAGAATAGTCCATATCGGAAGCACTTTCGCGGAAAGATACCGATGAAAAAAATTTCGCTTCATTTCGCTTGACAGTTTTGTTTTAGGCGAGGCAAAGATACACTATTTTAGTCAAAACAGACAATAAATCGATAAAAAAATGTTATAACAATTATTTATCGTCTATAAAGAAACCATCCCACCTCCCCCGTTTTAACAGTCAGAAAGCGGGATAGAAATAGTTTTGCCCCGGAAAATGCGGTATCCGCTACATCAGATTACTTGCCAACTCGCTCAACTGGCTGCGCTCCCCTTTCACCAGATTGACATGGGCAAACAAATTCTGGTCTCTCATGCGGTCTATCATATAGACAAGCCCGTTGGACTGACTGTCCAGATAGGGTTGGTCTATCTGCTGAATATCACCGGTAAACACCATTTTTGTACCTTCGCCGGCACGGGTGATGATGGTCTTAATCTCATGTGGGGTCAGGTTCTGGGCTTCATCGATAATACAGTAGGTTTCGCTCAAGCTGCGCCCACGGATAAAGGCTAATGCCTCGATGACCAATTGTTCACTTTTTTGCATATCCTCCAAGCGTTTCACTTCAGAGGAATTGGCAGCGAACTGATGCTTGATTACATTCAAATTATCGAACAAAGGCTGCATGTAAGGAGCCACTTTCTCATTGGCATCACCGGGAAGGAATCCAAGGTCTTTATTGGATAAGGCCACGATGGGACGTGCCAGAAGAATCTGCTTGTAGTCGGTAAGTTTTCCCAATGCGGCGGCCAGTGCCAGCAGGGTCTTACCGGTTCCCGCCTTACCGGTCAGGGCAACCAGCTTGATATTCGGGTCGTTCAGCACCTCAAAAGCAAAGCTCTGCTCGGCATTACGCGGTTCAATGCCATAGTTCTTTGTCTTGTTGACCCGGCAAATCGAATGGGTAAAGGGATTATAACGTGCAAGCACACTGCTGCGGTCACTCTTCAGCACAAAGCATTCGTTGGGACGAATGATGTCCTTAAAATCGAACTCGTTGATGTCCAGTCCTTCTTTGGAAGAATAAATGCGGTCTATCAGCGCAGGGTCAATACCCTCGAACACTTCATTCGACTTTTCGAATATATCCACATTGATTACCTTATCATTGATGTAGTCTTCGCACAGCAGACCGATGGAACGCGCCTTCATGCGCAGATTCACGTCTTTCGTGACAAGGATGGTTTTCATTTTAGGCTTTTTGGTGGAAAGCCAGTCCACTACCGACAGAATCTGATGGTCGGGGATGCGTTCGGGAAAGGAATCACGTACCCGGGGAGAGTCCACCATGCCTGCCACCACAAACAGACGGCCCAAGCCCTCTCCCAATGGCGCCCCTTTGGTGAACAGATTGTCATCGGTAATCAAATCTAGCTCACGGACAAACTCACGCGCATTGAAATTAATCTGCTCATTACCTTTCTTGAATTTGTCCAGTTCTTCAAGGACTACGATGGGAAGATAAATGTCATTCTCTTGAAAATTCTTCAAACAGTTATAATCGTGAAGAATCACATTCGTATCAATCACAAAATTTTTCTTAGCTCCCATACACGTTAGATTTAAATTGTTAATACCTTTGCATAAGCTTAAGATAAGCTACACTGCAAGCAATTTCAAGCAAGCTTGATTGCGTCCGGTTTGCATTATCTTTGTCGCTTTTAAAGATAACAAATTAATAGGGAGAAAGGATTGCTTCTCCGTTAAATATTATAAAAGATGGATTATCAGGACACTTTAACTTACTTATATAACAGTGTGCCCATGTTTCAGCAAGTGGGCGGCTCAGCATACAAGGAAGGATTGGAAAACACTCTGACCCTGGACGCACACTTCGAACATCCCCACCGCAGTTTCCGCAGCATTCATGTGGCCGGTACCAATGGAAAGGGTTCCTGCTCGCATACGCTTGCCGCCATACTGCAAGAGGCAGGATACAGGGTCGGGCTCTATACCTCGCCCCATCTGGTGGATTTCCGGGAGCGCATCCGGATTAACGGACAGCCTATACCCGAGGAATACGTCATCCGTTTTGTAGAGCAGGAACGTGGCTTCTTCGAACCCCTCCATCCCTCTTTCTTTGAGCTGACCACCGCCATGGCCTTCCGCTACTTTGCCGATGAAAAGGTGGATGTAGCCGTAATCGAGGTGGGACTCGGCGGACGCCTGGACTGCACCAATATCATCCGTCCGGATGTATGCATCATCACCAACATCAGTTTTGACCATACCCAATTCCTGGGGGACACCTTGGCAAAAATCGCAGGAGAGAAGGCAGGAATCATTAAAAGCGGTATCCCCGTTGTAATCGGCGAGACCACTCCCGAAACGAAACCGGTATTTCTGGAAAAAGCACAGACAACGGGTGCTCCCATCTACTTTGCCGAGGAGAATGACCGTGAAGACTATCCCGGAATAGAATACGAACTGAAAGGGCTCTACCAGCAGAAAAATGCCCGGACCGTACTCACCGCCCTCCCGCTACTGAAAGAAGCCGGCTACCGGCTGGACGGACAAGCAGTGCGCAGTGGCTTTGCCCGTGTGGCGGAACTGACGGGCTTGATGGGACGCTGGCAAAAACTGCAGGACTCGCCCACCCTGATTTGTGACACCGGCCACAATGTGGGAGGCATCACCTACATTACAGAACAACTGAAGCAACAGACTTACCGACAGCTACACATCGTCATAGGCATGGTGAATGACAAGGATATACGGGGGGTACTGGCCTTGCTACCCCGGGAAGCGACCTACTACTTCACCAAAGCCAGCGTGAAGCGGGCATTGCCCGAAAGCGAACTGCAGGAGCTGGCCGCAGCAGCTGGCCTGAAAGGGCATTGCTATCCTGACGTACCCGCCGCCGTGCGGGCCGCACAAGAAAAAAGCCTCCCGGAAGATTTCATCTTCGTGGGAGGCAGCAGTTTCATTGTGGCCGACTTGTTAGCGAACCGCGATGCACTCAATCTCTACTAAGGCATCTTTGGGCAACGCCTTCACTGCCACAGCCGAACGTGCCGGGAAAGCACCGTCAAAATAGGTGGCATATACCTTGTTCATATCAGCGAACAAGGACATGTCTGCCAGAAAAACGGTTGTCTTCACAATATTCGCCATGCTCAGACCTGCCTCTTCCAGGATATGCTTTATATTCTCCAAGGACTGGCGGGCTTGCGCTTCCGTACCTTCAGCCATCACTCCGGTAGCTGCATCAATAGGCAACTGACCTGATACAAATACCATTCCACTGGCTTCGATAGCCTGGCTATAAGGGCCTATGGCGCCCGGTGCCTTCTGGCTGCAAATCACTTTCTTCATGATTGTCAAAGTTTGTTTTTATTAATAATCGAGTCTATTTTCTTTTTTGAAATAAAAAAAATCCGAAGTATATGCAGTATTCCGGAAATCCACGCATTTTATAAATAAAACAACGTAATTTCACTCATAACCTGTTATACCTAGACTTAACTCATTTAACACGGGGGAGTTCCCCAAAACAGAGGCTCTGCTTGCGAAAGCAGAGCCTTTATTCTATCCCATCCCTTTACTTGCAATGCTTCTCAATCAAAGCATCCACATTGGGGTCACCCAATTCCTTTGCCTTGGCAAAGCTGGCACAAGCTTCCTTGTCCTTCTTCATCTGCAGCTGGGCGATACCCATCAGACGGTAGGCCTCGGCATACTTAGGGTCTTTCTCCAGAGCAGCCTTCAGCACATTCAACGCCTCTTCGTAACGTCCCACGCGAAGATTCACCACTGCCAGTTCGGCACGGTAAGTCAAATCCTCCGGATTCAGTTCGATGGCTTTCGCCATATCGTCCAGCGCACGCTGGTACTGCTTGGCCTTCAAAGCAGCCTGCTCACGGTAATAGTAGAACATGTCGTTCACTTTACCGTTCACGGCATTGTAATAGGCATCATAATCCAACATGGCATTACGCGCCTGGTCTGCATTCATACGGGCTTGGGCACGCTCCAGCAAGTAAGGGGCGGCTTCCTCCGTATAGGGCTGGGTAAAGCGGGCCACACAACTGTCCATCAGAGCCAGTACCTCTTCGGCAGGCGCCTGCATCAGTTCCTTGGTCTTGGCAGCACTGAAGAAGGTAGCCGGAGAGGCCAGAATTGTCTTATTCACTTTATCATAGCTGGTAAATGCCGACGGATAGTCCTGCTTGGCAAACAGGATGTCACCCTCCAACTGGACATAAACCGGAAGCTCGTCAATGGCTATCGCTTTCCGTACCTCGTCCAGAGCCTTGTCGAGCGACCAGTCCTTATAAACTTTCTCGGGCTTGCCCAATGCATAATTATAGATTATCTTGGCCCGGTTGTAATACACATCATCTTTCTTTGCGGCAACCTCCAAAGCCTTATCCATATCTGCGGCGACCTTATCCATGGAAGCATCTTCACGGGACATGAACAGATGCTGGGAAGCACGGCGCAGATAACCGTCGGCACTGGCAGGATATTGTGCAATGAAATCGTTCAGAGTCTCCATATACTTCTCCGGAGACAGTTGGGAAGAAGCCATGTAGAGGAACACCAAAGCCTGCTCTTCGGTATCGGGCAATGCCTTCTTGATACCGATGCCCTTCAATGACATATCTCCATAAGACAATGCGGAGATATTCTGCGACATGGCGAAATTGGCATCAATGGCATAGCAGATGGTAGCCGTGTCTTGTCCGGAGGACTTCTGCGCCAGGCCGAAGACCTGCCCGTCCACAGTCATCAGCGGACAGCTCACCATCTTGTCCTTCAGACGCATATCGAGCGTATAATAGGAATAGTTGCCGGAAATCTTATCAGCCTCCTTTACTTTCCCGGTAGTAAAAGAACGGTCCTTCTGGGTGGAATAAGGCAGCAAATATACATCCGCGCCGACAGCCGGAGCCACAGCAGCCAAAGTGAGCGCCGTGACTTTCTTTCCGGGGATGCCGACACGGAACTTGACAACATCGTACATGTCATCAGCTCCCATAATGGCCTCCACCGGCATCTGTGCCCCGTCCGAGCTCATCACAACGGCGCGCTGGGCACCTTTGAACAAGGTGTAGTCAGAAAGCGCAATGCCATCTTCAGTGACAAAAAAGCCGTTTCCAGTATTCAGTATCTTATCGTTCTGGTCGTAAGTCACTACCGAGAAAACCGCACGTTTGGCTTTGTCTACCCACTTCGGGGCTTGTGCCACACTCCACTGAGCCAATAAACAGAGAGTGAGCATCAACAGCAATTTCTTTTTCATATCTTAGTTGGTTCTTTGTTTTACCGCTTCATAAATCAAAATGCCGGCTGCAACGGAAACATTGAGGGACTCGATGGTTCCCAACATGGGAATCTTCACCCACTCGTCACACAACGCCAGGTTGTCATAGGACACCCCCTTGTCTTCGGCACCCATAATGATACACATCGGACCGGTATAGTCGGCTTTGGTATAGTCGTAATCGCCTTTCTCCGTGGCTGCCACAATATGGAAACCACTATTCTTGAGGAATTGCAGGGTCTCTTTCAAGCTGTGTTCGCGGCAAACGGGCAAGGTGTGCAAGGCTCCCGCCGAGGTTTTCATGGCATCTGCGTTGACAGATACACTGTTCCGTGCGGGGATAATCACGGCATCTACCGCCGCACACTCGCAAGTACGGGCAATGGCGCCGAAATTGCGGACATCCGTGATGCCGTCAAGCATCACAAACAGAGGATTCTTGCCCTGCTCGAAAAGGAAAGGTACCAAGTCCTCCGTCTTCTGGTAAGTGACTGAAGAGATGAAGGCAATCACTCCCTGGTGATTCTTCCGCGTCACGCGGTTGATGCGTTCCACCGGAACGCGCTGTACCGGTATCAAAGTCCCTTTCAAGACAGCGAACAGCTCTTTTGACAAATCACTCTGAATGTCCTTCTTTACCAATATCTTGTCTATCTCTTTTCCTGCCTGAATGGCTTCTATCACGGCACGAACGCCGAAAATCATTTCACTGTTATCAACCATATATGGGTATTTACTATTTGACGATTTACTATTTACTATTTGATACTTCCAGCAATGCTCTGGCATTGTTCAGTGCGGCTTCGGTCAGCTTAGCACCACTCAGCATATGGGCTATTTCTTCCACACGTTCATCGTCGGTCAGACGACGGATGTGACTGTTTGTTTCCGTCTCGTTGTCCTGCTTGTACACCTTATAATGGGCGCGTCCGCGGGCAGCAATCTGGGGCAGATGGGTGATACTGATTACCTGGCGGTCCTGCTCGCCCATCTCCTGCATGATATCCGCCATGCGGTCGGCTATCTCGCCGGAGACTCCGGTATCTATTTCGTCGAATACAATGGTAGGAAGCTTGACGGCACCGGCTATCATTGCTTTGATGGAGAGCATGACGCGGGCTATTTCACCACCCGAAGCTACGGAGGAGACGCTTTGCAATGTCCCGTTCTTATTCGCGGAAAACAAGAAGTTCACAGTATCCGCCCCGTGTATGCCCGGCTCTTTGCGGGCACCTATCTCTACCTGGAAACGGACATTGGGCATGCCCAACGGAACCAGCCGCGCAGCCATCTGCTTCTCCACTTCACGGGCAGCGGCAGTACGCGCCTTGGTGAGGACGGCAGCCTGCTTTTTCACCTTATTACATAAAGCGTCGCAACGCGCTTTCAGTTCCTCGATGTGCTCGTCGGACGAAGTGATGGCTGAGAGTTTGGCGGCGTATTCATCCGTCAGCGCCAGAAGTTCACCGACAGTGGAAACGCGGTGCTTCTGTTGGAGCGTATAAATCAAGTTCAGACGTTCGTTCACTTCATCCAGACGTTCGGGGTTGAACTCTATTTCATCCTCCTTACCCGACACTTCCTGCGAAATATCCTTCAACTCGATATAAGTGCTTTCCATGCGTTCGGCAAGTTCCCCGGCAACCGGATAAACCCTCTGCAGGCCGAGCATCGTATTCAGGCATTCCTTCAGCCCGGACAACAAGCCTCCTTCGTCCGAGTAGAGCATCTGCCCTACCCGATAGAGTCCGGCCTTTATCTCTTCCGCATGGCTCAGCGTATCTGCCTCTTGCTCCAGCTCCTCCTGCTCACCGGCAGACAAGTGTGCCTCTTCCAACTGTTCCAGTTGGAAACGGATATAGTCTTCGTCCGACTTATCCTGATTGGCACGGGCAACAAGGGCCTCCAAATCCTGCTGTGCCTGCTTCCATGCTCCGAAGATATGCTGGTAAGCAAACAAGGCCTCTTCGTTATGCGACAAGATGTCCAATACATTCAACTGAAACCCCTCCTTGTTCAGCAAAAGGTTCTGATGCTGGGAATGCACGTCAATCAGCTGTTCTCCCAACTCCTTCATCTGAGCCAATGAAGCAGGCGTGTCATTGATGAATGCCCGGCTCTTGCCCGAAGCGGACACCTCGCGGCGCAGGATGCATTCTTCCTCGTACTCCAACTCATTCTCCTCAAAGAAAGGCTGCATACCGTAAGCGGAAATATCAAAACGGGCCTCGATAATGCACTTCGAAGCTCCTACACGAATGGCTTTCACATCGGCACGCTGTCCCAGCAGCAGACCGATGGCACCCAGAATAATGGATTTTCCAGCACCGGTCTCACCCGTTATCACCGAGAAACCGCTGCTGAAGCTGATATCGAGCTTTTCAATAAGCGCATAATTCTGTATGTAAAGCGAACGCAACATAAGGATATTGACGATTTGACGATTTACTATTTACTATTTAAATCTTTCACCAGACGGTCTACGATGTCGGCAGCCACTTCGGCTTTGGACTTCAAGGGGTAGTCCGTCTTTCCCTGGTGGTCTATGATACTGATTTTATTGGTATCGCAACGAAAACCGGCTCCCTTGTCGTTCAGGGAGTTCAGCACGATGAAGTCCAGATTCTTGCGGTTGAGCTTGTCTTCCGCATTCATCTGCTCGTTATGAGTCTCAAGGGCAAAGCCTACGAGGAGGCGCCGTTGGTGCTCTGTATCGTTCTTCAGATTGCCTAAGAAAGCGGCTATGTCGCGGGTAGGTTTCAAGTTCAAACTCATCTCCCCGGTCTTTTCGCGCTTGATTTTCTCATCCGCCACTTGTTCGGGGGTGTAGTCTGCCACGGCAGCCGTCAAGATGGCGGCATCGGCATGGACAAAGGCGGCGGATGCAGCCTCGAACATCTCCTGCGCCGACTCTACCGCATGGTACTGGTGCATCGGGAAGTAAGTGCCTTGCTGCACCGGACCGGCAATCAGTATCACCTTGGCCCCTCTGGCGGTACATTCATCTGCCAGGGCAAGTCCCATCTTGCCGGAAGAATAGTTGCCGATGAAGCGCACCGGGTCTATCTTCTCATAAGTAGGTCCTGCGGTTATCATCACTGTCTTGCCCACCAGGTCGCCATCTTTGGCAGCAAAGTACATTTCCAGGTGGCGGATGATATTCTCCGGCTCCTCCATACGGCCTTTCCCCACCAGATGGCTGGCGAGTTCTCCCGTAGCAGGTTCTATGATGTGGTTTCCATAAGAGCGGAGTGTATCCAGATTCTTTTGGGTGGAAGGATGGGCATACATGTCCAGGTCCATGGCAGGCGCCACAAACACCGGAGCTTTGGCGGAAAGATAGGTGGTAATCAGCATATTGTCTGCCACGCCATTCGCCATCTTGCCGATGGTGGAAGCCGTAGCCGGGGCTATCAGCATGGCATCTGCCCACAGACCGAGGTCCACATGGCTGTTCCAGGTGCCATCGCGTTGGGCAAAGAACTCACTGATAACCGGTTTGCTGGTCAAGGCAGAGAGCGTGATAGGGGTAATAAATTCTTTTCCGGCAGGCGTAATGACCACCTGCACCTCTGCACCACGCTTAATCAGTCCGCGAATAATATAGCATGCTTTATAGGCGGCAATGCTGCCCGTAATGCCCAATACTATTTTCTTCCCTTTCAGTATATTTGCCATTTATTTCTGAGTCATTTCACGCAGACGTATCTTGGTCAGCGTGGCTTTGGTATTCAGGGTAAAATCACTGTTCAGAATCCAGCTGTAATAGCCGGGGTCGCGCTTCAAGACATCGGATACCGACATGCCTTTGTACTTGCCAAAATTGAATACTTCCACACCTTTATCGTCGTAGACCATACGGCCGGCAAAGTCCACATTCTTGTTGAAGCTGGAATAGTCGGCAAGGAAAGCCACGTCATTCTGCAACTCCGGATAGCAGTCCAACTGAGACATCAGCACCTCGTAAGTGGCACGTGTATCAGCCTCTGCCGTATGGGCGTCTTCCAGATTCTTGCCGCAATAGAATTTATAGGCAGCAGACAGCGTGCGTTGCTCCATCTTGTGGAAAATGACCTGCACGTCCACAAACTTGCGGCGGCTCATGTCAATGTCCACACCGGCACGAAGGAACTCTTCCGCCAGGACGGGGATATCAAAACGGTTGGAGTTGAAGCCCGCCAAGTCGCATCCTTCAATGTCATTGGCAATGTTGCGCGCCACTTCCTTGAATGTGGGGCAGTCGGCTATATCGGCATCGTAGATGCCATGAACGGCAGATGCTTCGGCAGGAATGGGCATTTCGGGGTTGATACGCATGGTTTTGGACTCCTCATTCCCGTTGGGATATACCTTGAGGTAACAAATTTCGACAATTCGGTCTGAGTTGATATTGGTACCCGTAGTCTCCAAATCAAAAAAGACTATCGGATTTTTCAGATTCAATTTCATTGTTTTTTCGTTTTATAAGCTCTGGCTATGAGCTATAAATTATAAGTTTAACTTACAAGCCACGAGCTACAAGTACCGTGCGGCATAATTGCGCAGCCACTTGTAGCTCGTAGCTCATAATCCGATTGCTAATATTCATCAGTCATTCAGCATCATCGGCATCAGCAGCATCAGCAAGTCTTCGTTCTCTTCCTGCTCTACCGGAATAATGACACCTGCACGTGAAGGATCTGCCAGTTCGATAACGATTTCATCGGCAGAAATGTTATTCAGAATGTCAATCAGGAAAGTGGACTTGAAACCGATGCTCATCGGATTGCCCGCATATTGGCAAACCAGTGTTTCTTCGGCCGATGTAGAGAAGTCGATGTCCTGTGCGGAGATGACAATCAGATTCTCCTGCATACGGAGCTTGATAAGGCTGCTTGCCTGCGAAGAGAAGATGGACACGCGGCGCAAAGCACCGAGCAGTTGCAGGCGGTCTACCGTCACTTTATAAGGGTTGTTCTGCGGAATCACAGAGTTGTAGTTGGGATAGCGACCTTCGATAAGACGGCACACCATGCGGTAGCTTTCCAGTGTGAACACAGCGTTGCGTTCGTCGAACTCGATAGTCACCATGCCTTGCTCTTTCGGCAGCAGATTCTTCATCAGCGAAGCCGGCTTCTTGGGCAGGATAAAGGCGGCACGTTCGTTACCTTTGGCGGCCAGTGTCTTGCAGCGCACCAGCTTATGACCGTCTGATGCCACCATCGTGATGTCCTCCGTTGTGATATCGAAATAGATACCGTTCATCACGGGACGAAGCTCGTCATCAGCCGTAGCAAACACGGCACGGTTGATACCACCCAGCAACACTTGTGCATCCATTTCCACACGTACGGCATTGTCACCCAACATGGCAGACTGCGGGAACTCGTCCGCATTCTGCCCCATCAGGCTGTATTTACCGTTCTGATACTGTACCGTGATTTCAAGGGAATCCGTATTGATTTCAAAAGTCAACGGTTGTTCGGGAATTTCCTTCAAAGCGTCCAAAAGGGTTTTGGCTGTGACGGCAAAACGGCCGTCCATATCACTTTCATTCACTTCGACCGTAGTGACCATCGTCGTTTCACTGTCGGAAACAGTTGCAGACAAGGTTCCGTCTTGCAGTTCAAAGAGGAAACAATCCAAAATAGGCAACGCATTCTTCGAATTAATCACACGGCTGATAGCCTGCAAATGACTGGAGAGCGCAGTACTCGAAACGATAAATTTCATATCTTCTGTATATTTAAGTTTTTTATTTTGCTAACGTCTTAGAAACCGTTTTTATCTTTTTCAAACTGACGGACAAAGTTAAAAAAAGAATTCCCTACGACAAAGAAATAGCAAGAAAAAACAGCCGAATATTCGTCTCATATTCCTAAAAAATTGTAACTTCGCCGCATCATTTAAAAAGAAAACAATGGAATTTACAGGAAAAATCATCGCTATACTCCAGCCCAGAGGCGGAGTTTCCAA
>OGOC01000396.1_pt1 | contig 44628 bp, 35 predicted proteins | sample 1552561 | NCBI WGS metagenome assembly OGOC01 (sample SAMEA2580148, study PRJEB22360) | human gut metagenome | biome: human gut; feature: human-associated habitat; material: faeces | place: Denmark | collected 2008/2010
GAAAAAATATGAAATTGATGCAGACATAAAGCCAAATAATTCTGCGATTTCTCAATCATTTTATGCCATTGGTGGCGCGATTTCTATTAGGAATGCTAAAGAAATAGCCGGAAATTTTATTGGCAATTATGCGGTTGGAGGAAATTATGGCGGATTTGGCGGCGGCGCTATTTTTGTTTTCACTAATGGCTCAATTGAATCTATAAAGGGGAACTTTATAAGCAATTACACAAATGAAAATGGCGGAGCTATTTTTAACGATATTAATAGCAACATTACTAATGTTACCGGGCTTTTTGCCGGCAATTTTGTGAATAGTGACAACCAAACATCTCGTGGCGGAGCAATTTGCAATAATGGCACTATGGGGATAACTAACAGTAATTTCATTGATAACCACGTAGTTGCAAGGAGTTTGGCTCTGGGCGGGGCAATCTACACAAAGAGCGATATGATGTTTCTCGCCGACGGTAAAAACATCGAATTCACCGGCAATCACACCATAGACAGCCGAGGAACAATTCCCAACGCCATTTTTGTAGCAACAACCTCAGATTTTTCGCCCACAATAACCCTCAACGCCGCAAATAACGGCACAATCACTTTTAACGACCAAATCGACGGCGGCACAACTTCTGGCTCCACTGTAAATCGCGATTATGCCTACAATCTCGCCCTCACCGGCGATACAACCGGCACAATCAGCCTCTACAACGACATAATCAACGCAAACGTAACATCCTCGGATGTTACAATCGACCTCGCCAACAAAGAAACAAAAAATTACGAATTCAACTCCCTCACTGCTAACCAAAACTCAAAATTAAACCTCGATTTGAACCTCTCAACAGGCGAATCAGATAAAATAACCACAAAAAACCCCTCCTCCGGCTCACTTATCATAAACTCCCTCAATATCTCCGGCTCGTCACTCGCTGATGAAATAACTTTCCAAATCCTTGACACACCCTCCGACAACCTCCGGCTAAAACTCGGTGATAATATCAATTTCGTCAGAAATGTTCAGGAAATTACACAAAATACCCTCTACAACTACGAAATTTTCGCAATCTATGACTCAATAAAACTCGCAACCACAAACACAACCAGCGACAGCCTCACAATCAAAAAATCTGGCATCTACGATACCCTCAATATCATAAATACAAAAGAATCAGACCAACAACGCAATTTTACGTTTAGAACAACAGATAAATACATCGTCTCCCAAAACCTCGGCAATACCTCCGCCGGAACATTTAATATAAACGGCTTATCTTCCCAAAATCCCTCAACAATCGACGCGAACGGGCACACAATGTTCAATATTACCCAAAAAACCGTCCTCAATATCTCAAATACAACCATCCAAAATGCACAAAATTACGCAATTAACGCCCAAAACGCTGACTCTGAACTCAGCCTCGTAAATACCTCAATCCTCAATACCGCCGGCGACGCAATAATATCCAATGTTGACCTCAATATTACCGCAAATGACGGCATTTCTGAATTTTCCGGAAACAACTCCGCTATGCAAATCAATAACCCCGCAAAATCCATTAACCTTAACGCCCAAAATAACGGAAAAATTATCCTCAACGACCCCGTTAACGGCTCAAACGGCTACAATCTCAATATTTCGACCGACACAACTTCTTCTGTTGTCATAAATAACAACATAAACAATGCAAATCTTACCGCAAATAACGCAAACCTCTCCCTAACAAAAGAATCCGCCCTCAACAACGCCCTTTCAATCAGCCTCAATAACTCAAATATCGACATGACCAACGATTTAACCGGCACAATGCACGCAAAATCCCTCAATCTTGCCGGAACAACAAGCTTTACTCTTGATGTCGACCTTGAAAACGGCACCATGGACACAATTTCCGCCGATTCCTACACAATCGCTCCGGATTCTCTCATTGATATAACAAAACTCAATCTGATTTCGACCACAGAAAAACAGTATACAAAAATCCTGTTCGCCGACTCAATCCTCGCTAATATTGTCAAATACTCCGGCGAAAATCCAACCTCATACAACGGTACCTCAACAGTATATTCACCAATTTACCAATATATTGTAAATTACGGCATAGATGAAGTTGATAAAATGGGATATTTCACTTTCTCCCGCCCCTCGTCCGGCGTTGATGCTTTCAACCCCGCAGTCCTCGCCTCACCCGTCGCTCAGCTGACCGGAGCGTACATTACGCAGCTTCAAACGTTCAATTATGCGTTTCAACATTCGGATATTTTTATGAATCTTCCGAAATCAAAGCGTTTTGCTCTCAAAACCCGTAACAAATATGCCCTAAACTCCGATGAATCCGGCGTTTTTTCTCCTCTTTTTGCTGCTCAGAAAAACGAGGGTTTCTGGGTTAAACCCTACGCGTCTTTTGAATCTGTCCCGCTTGCAAATGGTCCAAAAGTTTCAAATATCAATTACGGAACGATAATAGGTCATGATTCCGATTTGACTCCTGCCAAATTTGGTTTTGACTACGTTTTAACCTCATATATCGCTTATAATGGGGCATCCCAGCGTTATCAGGGCGTCGATTCTTTCCAGAATGGCGGAATCATCGGGCAAACAATAACTTTGTACAAAAATAACTTCTTCAACGCCACAACCATCAATGTCGGCGCATCCTCCGGCGATGCAAGAACCATCTATGGCTCAGAAAACTACACAATGCTCCTCGCCGGCATTGCTAATAAAACCGGCATTAATATTGAGTTTAAAAATGGCAAATTCATCATCCAGCCTGCCATGATGGTGTCATACAGCTTCATAAATACTTTCGATTACAACAACGCGGCGGGAATTAATATAAAATCTGACCCCCTCAATGCCATCCAGCTCGCCCCGGGCATAAAATTCATCGCAAACACAAAATCCGGCTGGCAGCCCTATCTCGCTTTCAACATGGTCTGGAATATCCTCGATAAAACCCGTGTAACTGCCAACACAACCAGACTTCCGTCTATGTCCATCGACCCCTACGTCCAATACGGCATAGGTGTCCAAAAACAACCATCCGAAAACCTTACCGCTTTCGCTCAAGCCATGATTCACAACGGCGGTCGCAACGGCGTAAGCCTCTCTTTTGGCTTCCGCTGGGCAATTGGCAAGAAAAAGCCTCAATCTTAACGTAGGTTGGGCTTTCAGCCCAAAAGCAACAAACACCGGATGCTGTTGGGGTGGAAACCCCAACCTACTTTCACTTTGTCATCCTGAACTTGATTCAGGATCTCCGGCGCATCCGGTCAACCCGCCCTCTTCCCAAAAACCGCTTTCTGATGGGGAATAATTTGCCCAATAGTACTAATTATGAAGAAATCGTAATAATTCCCCGTTAAAAATCAAAAAAAAGAGCAATTCTTGAATCGAAAAATACTTTATATAAATATGAAAGCTCTCTCTTCTTATTTAAAACATTCAGGCCCTATTTAGGGTCTTTTTTTTGTTTTTTTTATATAGGGCGGAAGATTCGTGCGGTTTTTTCACGATTGTAGTGGTTGTTTAGGGGTACAGCCCGATCACACGTTGGGTTTGGTTTACCGCGGGGCGGGGGATTTAAGTAATTTTTCGCGGTTTTAGTGCCTGGTTAAGTGCACAGCCTCCTGGCTATCCGGATGTTTTTTGCTCTGGCATTGACCATCTGGTCAATATATTTTTTTAACCCTCCGGTTGATGTGTTCGGAGCCCAAAAAAGCTATTCTTAGTTTGTGAGGAGGAGAAAGCTCCGGAAATTAAGGAGAAAGTTGAGTAAAAAAGAACATGAGTATTAAGTTGGGGAAAAAATTAACAGGATTGGCACTTTGCTTAGCGTTGAGCGCAGCAGGGGTATATGCAAATACGTTGTCAGAAGTACAAATCAACGCAGCTGATTCGGGATATGCTATCGTTTTAAAAACCGACTCCGAAGCTCAGATGAAAAAAGTCATCTCCTCACCCGACAAAATGTATATCGAACTCAAAGATGTGCAGGCGTCCGACGAATTGAATACGATTTACAACAATGTCGCAAATATTGAAAACGTGACTATTCAGCCTATTTCAAAAAACGACCTGAAAATCACTTTGCAAGGAAAAGACATTTCCTCCAGCAAGATTCTGTTTGAAGATATAAAAACAGCTCCCGCACCGATTGAAAATGACGGCGAATCAATTGAATTGAGCGCGCCTGTTGTAAATTATACGCCGGTTTATGACGCGGGAATTGAGGAAGTTGACCAAACTGCAAATCCGCAGCTGAATTCCGCGCTCACTGCAATGAACATTGACAGAGAAAAAGTTGTAACAACAAAAAATTTCTTGAAAAAAGCAGCAAACAAAGCGGGTGATTCAAATATCCTGATTGCACTGGGAATCCTTGCACTATGTGCAGTCTTTATGTTCAAACCCCAAAAACAACAAAAACAACAGATAAAAATCGGGCTTTCTCAAAGCTTAAAAGACCCGAATATGGGCAGAGAACTGGCTATTGCACGCAAAACTTCCACGCCTGCAGCTTCTCTGAGATATTCCGGCGCTGCAAAAACAAATTACGGGATGAATGCTTACAAACAAAGCCAGAAAAACCCTTACATGACCGCAAACACAGCACCTGCACATACAGGAATCTCCGGAATTCCGAGAAAACCTGTTACGCCCCGTAAATCACCGGTTATTTCGCCTGCGCCTGTCAGAAAAGCCGAACCGAAAATGACCGCTATGAATGCTCCGATTCAAAATCCCATCCACGCAGTTTCTGAAAACACTGTAGTTAACCAGAGAGCTGTTACCAACATTGACAGTGTGAAATTCCTTGAGTCAATCACAAAAATTTATGAAAAGAACGGGAGAAAAGACCTCGCAAAAGGCCTGAAAGACAACCTCAAAAAGGTTCAAACCCTTCCGCACGGAATTTAAGAGAGATTTTTTATAGACGATACTCAACAAATTAGACCGAGGCTTTTTCAGCCTCTTTTTTTTGTTTTTTTATATTGGGCGGGAGATTTATGCGGTTTTTTCACGATTGTAGTGATTGTTTAGGGGCACAGCCCCGTCACACGTTGGGTTTGGTTTGCCGCGGGGCGGGAGATTTATGCGGTTTTTTCACGATTGTAGTGGTTGTTTAGGGGCACAGCCCCGTCACACGTTGAATTTGGTTTGCTGTGAGTTCCTTGGGAGAGGCTGGGTTTAAGGGGTCAAGATTTATGAGGGGCGTTTGTGATTTCAAAGTTGATATTTAAAACAAATGCGTCATCAAATTCTCATACGCAAGCTTTTTAAGCCTGCTGATGATTTCCCTGTCATATCCTTGCAAAATCGCCTTTTCCATCAAATCCGCAACAAATTCCGCATCCAAAAACTGTTTTTGGGTGAAAAACCATTCACTGCGGTTAATCAGCCGTGCAAAATGAACCTGCTTGGGCTTCCAGAGCACCTCAACACACGGGATATCCAATGACACCGCCGCAATCGCGCAATGCATCCTCGCGCCGATTATCGCATGATAACTGCTGATATTTTTCGCCAGCTCAGCGCCATTTTTCGGACAAGGAGCCAGCGCTACGGGGTTTCCGTTTAAATTTGATTCATTCAAAATCACTTTTGCAAAATTTTCGTCCAACCACAACCCGTTTGTGAAGAGCTGAACCCTGTATCCTCGCGAAATCAGGGAGTTTATGATGTTTATGTAGGCTCTTTTGACGTCTTCCGGCTGCAAATGCCCGTCATTGTCAAGGAAAATCCCCTCCCTGATGACATTTATGCCGACAGTGGCACTGTCGGAGCGGCGAATGCCGTAACATTCGCCGCTCCATAAAGCAGGGTCGCCCGCAAGTTTGCAATGAGCTTTTTTTGAGCAGAATTTCAGCGCGGTTTTTATGTCGTCGCGCACTGTGATGTGTTTTATGCATTTTTTTGAAAAAATATTTTTAAATAAAGCCGAAAACGCCGCGGACGGGCGCTCTACGCCGATACAATTTATATAAACCGGCACTTTGAGTCTTTCAGAGGCGCACAAAAGCGCATAAAACGGTGCCCAGAGGTTTAATTTGAAGTCAGATAAAACAGCACCTCCCGATGTAAGGACAACATCCGCGGATTTTGCAATATTTTCGTAATATTCTCTAACTTTTGCGTCCGATTTTTGCCGGAAATGCCATTTTAAAATCGCCGTTAACTCCTCAATAAAACGAAATGCCGGCTTTAAAAATTCTGGCAATTTAAACTTTTTAAAAATCAAATATGTTGTGCAGGCGAGATTCCGGCGAAAAATAAAAAATTCCCGGAACCTGTTTTCATCCGGAAAAAGGCTGAAAATTTCAATTTCTGTTTTTATGCCTTTTTTTGCCGCTGCTTTTTCGATTAAAAACCTTGTGCAGTCTTTTATGAGCTCTTCGCCGAGATTTGTGTCAAAAAAACTAACGAGCGCGATTTTCATTTTTTCAAAATCTCCTCTATCAAATCCGCGACCCTCTCTGACGCGTGCCCATCCTCGAAAGCGCCCTGCCTTTTGAGAAATTCGTCGATTTTTGCGGGATATTCTTCATTGTTGAACTCGAGCATGGCTTTTATCAGCCCGTCTGTGGTTGTTGCGAGGGGAAACGGGGCTTCTTTCATGGGAAAATAGAACCCGCGCTCCTGATTGTATTTTTCGACATCCTCAGCATAGAAAAAAGCGGGCTTTTTCGACAACATAAAGTCGAAAATGCAGCTCGAATAGTCCGTAATCGCAATATCCGCGCCTGCAAGAAGCTCCTGAATGTCCGGATAAAGCGTCGCATCAATGATTTTCTGGGATTCGGGCAAAAGGGCGCTGCTCATCGAAATCATATGCGGGTGAAACCTCACAACAAAGCAATAATCCCTGTTATGAGCCTTTTCAAGCGCCTCAATCACCCTCAAATAATCCAGCCCGAAGCAATTTGTCCGGATATCGTCCCTGAAAGAGGGCACGTAAAGGATTATGCGGGTATTTTCAGGTATTTTGAGCGCTTTTTTGATTTTTTCTTTGTATTGCGCGTCCTCCGTGAAGAAAATATCGTTCCTCGGATGCCCGAAAAGCACAATATTTTTCCTGAAAAAGCGTTCATTTTTGTAAATTTCCGTTTCAAAATCACTGTTAGAAACTGCATAATCAACCGCTGCCGAGTCTTTGAGGTTGAATTTCAGCCATTGCGGGTCATCTTTGTAGAGCTCGATTCCAAAACTTACTTTTTTTATGCCAAAAGAGCCGTGCCAGGTGTTTATGTAAATCTGCTCCGGCTTTTTGACGAATCCGAGCATAAAAAGCCTTGTCAGGCAGCTGTTTGTTATCAAAATCCGTGCTGATGAGGCAAGCCGGAAGACCTCTTTTTTGTTTGAGAAGTCAACGAGCCTGATTTTTGGCGGAAATTCTTCGGGTTTTGCGGCTGCTGCACCCGAAATCCAGTAAATTTCGGTATTTTTGCCCCTTTTTATAAGCTCTTTTGCAATATATTTGAGGTTGCAGGTGTACCCGTTCATGAAATTGCAAAAAACGATTCGATTTTTCTTTACCGGAATCAAAAACGATACCGGCTGCAAAAACATTGTCAGAATTTGAGTTTCATTGGCTTTTAAAAATCTAAAAAAACGCAATAACCCGTATTTAATGCTCATTTTCCTCCTCAAAGTACCTTATTGTGCGCTCAAGCATCCCATCAATCGAAAATTTGCTGCGAAAACCGAGATTTTCGAGCTTTTGCGTGTCGAGATTCATTGAGCATGCGGGAAAATATTTTTCAGACCCTGTTTTTTCAAATATAAGTTTTGTTTCGGGGTATTTTGCGATAAGCTTTTGTGCGAGCTCTTTAATCGAAAAATAAGTCCCGTCACCGGCAATATTGTAGGCTTGCGCGGGCTCGCCCTTTGTGAGAATTGTCAAAATCGCAAGCACTGCGTCCGCAGCGTAGCAATATTTTTTCTTTGATGCGCCATCCGTGTGCAAAACAATGTTTTTTCGCTCAATCACGCTTCTCACAAACTGCATTATGACCCTGTCGTCGTCATAATCCATCCCCGCACCGAAAGTTTGGGTCAAACGTGCCGACATTGCTCTCAATCCGTGCTCTTTTGCGTATGCGGCGCAAAGATTTTCACATATTCTTTTGCTTTCGGGGTAGCTTGAGCGCGGATTCATTGTGTCGAGCGTGCAGAAAGAATTTTCGCCGATTTTTTCATCATCCGCGTGCGCTCCGTAGATTTCCAGCGAAGAAATGTAAACAAACCCCTCCGCGCCAGATTTTACGGCATATTTTAATAAATTTTGCGTGCCGTTGAACATTGTTTCAATGGTTTGAACGGGTTTGTTAAAAAATTTGTCCGATGAAGTTTCCGATGCCGCATGGATAATAAAATCAGCCTTTTCTGCGGTTTTCAGCGGCTCGCAAACATCCTGAACAATGAATTTCAGCCGTTCTGTGCAAAAATTTTCAAATACCCTGCGCGTTTTTTCGCTGTTGCGAACGAGTGCGAGGATTTTTGTGTTTTTTGTTGAAAAAAGAATGCTTTTTGTAACCAGGCTCCCCAAAAAACCGCTAGCGCCGGTAATCAGCACGGTTTTGCCCGAAAAAGGCGACCAATCAAAATTATTTTTTATATATTCAAAATCCCCGTTCAAAACATGATTTTTTTCGAAAAATTCAGTCATTTTGCGCCGCCTTATTTGCGTTTTCTCTCTCTTTGAACATTTTCAAAAGCCCTTTCAGGATATAAACATCTTCTTTTGTTGTGACTTTAATATTTCCGAAATTTCCCTCAACCAAGTGCGTTTTTCGTCCGAGAGTGTGATAAATCGTGCAGCAATCAATCATATCTTTGTATTTTTCAGGACGTTTGCGGATTTTTTCGTGCGCTTCGACGATTTCGCCAAGATAAAAGCTTTGCGGCGCCTGCCCTTTGTAGATTTCTCTGCGAAAAGGCACGCTGTCGGGCGTTTTGCCGTCTTTGCTTACGAGGACTGTTTCGTGCGCGGGAATGCAGGTGATTGCGCTGCCGAATTCCTTAACCGAGGCGATATTTCGCGAAATCACCTCATCCGTCAATATCGGGCGTACTCCGTCATGAATCAAAACCACAGAATCCCGGGGATTCTCGTTCAACGCGCTGATTAGCGCGTTGAAAATCGACTCCTGTGCAGAATTCCCGCCGTTCACTATGCCCTTTACCTTATCAATCCCGTAACTTTTTACGAGATTTTCCATATGTTTTGAATATTCCGGCAAAATCGCGATATAAATCTTGTCAATCTCCTTATGGTTTTGAAAATTCATAAGAGTGTGGATTATTAGCGGTTTTTCGTCGATATCAATAAACTGTTTGGGTATGGAATCGGCATTTAGCCTTTCGCCCCGCCCTCCGGCAAAAATTATTGCTATATTCAAATTTTTAACTCCATATCTCTTTCAACAACTCAAAAAACGGCCTGTCAACAAGCGGTAAAACCTTGATTTTTGAGGCTGCAAGGTCTTTTTCAAGATTTTCTATTATATCAAGATAGCGGAATGTCGCAACCAGTACAAAATCCGCTCCTGACGTGCCAATATCGGATATTTTCAGCTTTTTGTGCCCCAAAAATTCCCCGTCAAAATTTTCAAAACTCTTGTCGCAAATTCCTGAAATTTCAATCCCGTCGAGGTCGTAATTTACACAAATGCATCTGAAAAACTGCCCCGCGCCATAAATTATTGCGGTTTTTCCTTTTAATTTTTTCTCAAGCTTTTTGAGCTGTTTTCCAAAATTGACCTTTTTAAGGTATAAAACCAAATCTTCACTCATAAATAATCAAACACTCTCTTTTCTGAAAAACATTGTACCAAAAAAGCCCGACCTTTGAAAGGGTTCGGGCTTTTTTGGTGAAATGTTGAATTTTACTTTTTGGAAGCTTTATAAGCGTCGATTATTTCTCTGCTTGCGTCAATAACTTCCTTATCAGCCGCGATTCTGTCCTGCATTGTTGAAATCATTGAGGCCTGTCTTTTAACAACATCGCGAAGAGCAAATTTTTCTGCATCATTTTGTGCTGACGCAATGGTTTTCATCATTTTTAATTGAAATTTTTGCTCATTTTTTTTTTCAACCAGGTGTTTAATACCTACACCCAGAAGAACAACTGCTGCTCCGATTCCTGCGGCTGCTGCGGTTTGTTTTGGATTTTTCTTAACAAATTCGACGGTGTCTTTCTTTAAAGTTTTTGCATATTTAAGACCTTCGCCGAGTTTTTGGGAGGCATATCCGTAAGCGGCTTTGGACTGTTTAGAAACATATTCCGCACCTGTTTTTACGAATTTTGGCATTTTTACAGAGGGCATTTTCATTTTTTTACTCCAGATTCTTGAACTTACATTCACATGAAGTCGAGTGAAAAATTTATTTGCTATTTTAAACATTTAAGTTAACAATTTGTTACAAAACTTTCAAATTATTCGCAAACATGCTCGAGCGCCTTTTCCAGAATCGATTTTACATGGTGATCGTTGAGCGCATAGTATACGTTTTTCCCTTTTTTTTCTGCGCGAACGAGTTTTGCGGTTCTGAGGACTTTTAGCTGGTGAGAAACAGCCGATTTTGTCATGTTCAAAAGCACAGCAAGGTCGCCCACGCACATTTCGCTTTCCTCAAGCGCCCATAAAAGCTGAATCCTTGTTCCGTCGCCCATTACCTTAAAAAAGTCCGAAAGCTCGTACAATAGGCTCATTTCAGGCATGTTGGGCTTGACTTTTTCAACTATTTCGATGTTTATCGCTTCACAATCTGATTTTTTGTTATCCATATTTGAATTATAACACGATTGAACGGTTATTCAACTGTATTAAGATTGTCCGAGAAAAATTCGTGATAAGGAATACTCTGCCGAGCAAAAGGTGACCAAATGTCACGTTTTGCGAGAGGAAGACGTGAACGAATTTTTTGAGTGACGATTAGAAAAGGTGAGCCTTGGGCGGTTCGCGTAGGCGAATCGACTAAGGCGACACTAGATTAGATTGTAAATTAATCCTCTTCTTAGGGTTGACAATTGAACAACTGTTCAATTATACTAAAAATATAGTTGAACAATCATTCAATTAACGAGGTAATAAATATGTGCGAACATCATCACGAACACGGCTCCGGGCACCACAAAACAGCTCCTCTGGCACGAATTTTCATTGCACTGGCGGTTTTTGCGGCGGGTATGCTTTTTCATCTGCCTGCGGGAGTTGAATTTGTCATATTTTTGATTGCTTACCTTGCTGCGGGCGGTGATGTTTTGCTTGCGGCTTTTAAAAATATTGTTAAAGGTCATGTTTTTGACGAAAATTTCCTGATGGGGATTGCGACGCTGGGCGCTTTTGCCATAAAAGAGTACCCTGAGGCGGTTATGGTTATGATTCTTTATCAGATTGGTGAATTTCTGCAGCACAGAGCTGTTGAAAAATCCAGAAATTCAATTGCAGAGCTGATGGATATCAGACCTGACTATGCAAATATTGAGCGAAACGGAGAAATAAAGCGGGTTTCACCTGAAATTGTGCAGGTCGGCGAAATTATCACGGTTAAAGCCGGCGAAAAAATCCCGCTGGATGGCAGAATTTTAGAGGGTTCCGCAATTGTTGATACTTCTGCGCTTACCGGTGAATCTGTGCCGCGGGAACTCAAAACCGGCGATGATGCAATTAGCGGCTGTATTAACACGAACGGGGTAATTAAAATCCGCGTCACAAAGCCTTTCGGCGAATCCACAGTGTCCAAAATACTTGAGCTCGTTGAACATGCAAGCTCGAAAAAGGCTAAAGCCGAGAATTTTATCACCAAATTTGCAAGATATTATACTCCTGCAGTGGTTTTAGGTGCGCTAATTCTGGCTGTTTTGCCTCCGATGATTGCCGGCGGCGGATTTTCGCTCTGGTTCGGGCGTGCTTTGACTTTTCTGGTTATTTCTTGCCCGTGTGCACTGGTTATTTCCGTGCCTTTGAGCTTTTTTGCGGGGCTGGGGGGCGCTTCCCGCGCCGGAATTCTCATAAAAGGCAGCAGTTTCCTTGAAGCGCTGGCAAATCCCGATGCTGTGGTTTTTGATAAAACCGGAACATTAACAAAAGGAAGCTTCAATGTCACTAAAATTGCACCTTGCGAGGGTTTTTCCGAAGAAAAACTGTTAAAATACACAGCAATGGCTGAAAATTATTCAAACCATCCCATTGCCATTTCCTTAAAATCCGCTTACGGCCAAGGAATTGACCCAACAGAGATAAGCGGTGTCAAAGAAATTGCAGGAAACGGCGTCAGTGCGAAAATCTGCGGCGTTCAGGTTTTTGCGGGTAACAGCGGGCTTATGGAGAAGTTTGGAATTGATTACGCAGTCGCAAACGCGCAGGGAACGATAATTTACACTGCAATAGACGGTCAATATGCAGGTTATATTGTGATTTCCGACGAAATCAAGCCCGACGCTGCGCAGGCTGTAAAGGATTTGAAGAAAATTGTTAATAAAACCGTCATGTTGACAGGTGATTCGCAAAGTTCGGCTGAATATGCAGCGCAAAAGCTTGGTCTGGACGGCTTTTTTGCAAATCTGCTTCCTGCGGGCAAGGTTGAAAAAATTGAAGAACTTATTGAAAACAAACAGCACGGCGAAACCGTGATTTTTGTCGGCGACGGCATTAATGACGCTCCTGTTTTGACCAGAGCTGATGCGGGAATCGCAATGGGCGCGCTGGGTTCGGACGCTGCGATTGAGGCGGCTGATATTGTGATTATGGATGATAAAATCTCCAAAATCCCGCTGGCAGTAAGGATTGCAAGAAAAACAATGAGCATTGTGAAGCAAAATATAGTTTTTGCTATCGGCGTGAAACTTTTGTTCCTTGTTCTGGGCGCGATGGGCTTTGTAACTATGTGGGGCGCTGTTTTTGCCGATGTGGGCGTAACTTTGATAGCGGTTTTGAATTCTCTGCGCGCACTCGGGAGTCACAGATTAGTAAAATCCTCTGAGGGCGGAGCTCTTGACGTTGCAACGGGTCAACTTAAATAGTTTTGAGAACATGGAAGCGGGCTTTTAGCTGTCTGTTTTCATGTTTTTGAAATATTTGTCCCGCATGACGAAATATCGCTTGCATTGGAGGATTTTGTCATATCCGAGCATAATTCCGAGCATAAAATCCTGCTCTGGCGTAAGCTCGTTGAGCGGTTTGTCAAAAGTGGACACAATCCTGATGCAGTCTTTATTTCCAAAGAAAACATTGATGTTTTTTTTGTTAACTTCTTTTATTTTGTAGGGGATTTTTTCCCGTTTAAGCTTTGATTCGATTACCGCGCGGTTGTCAGCTTTTTCAGTGGTCAAAACAAGGCTCCTGAGCCCTTTTTTGTATTCGTAAATATGATGATAAAAGACCCGTAAATCGTTGTATTGCTCGTTTGTCGGCATATTTGCGAGCCCGAAAGAGGGTTTTTGCCGGATATTTTGAGTTTGTACGGGCTTAAATTGCGCTGTTTTCAAGCTGTTTAAGGCGGCAATGTTCATATTTTTCTCCCCTGAAAATTTTCTGAAAATAAATGTAAGTCAAACCTAACTTTTTGTCAAGCAAAATAACCGCGGCTTTTTTGTACTTAAACTTCGAATTTTTCGTAAAAATCTTTGTTCTGTTCGGCAATGTAATCAGCTTTTATCCTGTCTATAACAGCATAGAGCCCGTCATTGATTTTTCTTTGCTTTTGCAGAAAATTCTGCGCTTTTTCGGGGTCAAAATCAATATTTTCCGGGTTGTTAAGGAAAAAATCACCGGCTTTTTCTGCATATTTTTCAAATATACCGTCGCATTTTTCTCTAAGCTTGCTGTAGCCGTCATTTATCTCATCAACAGACGGAGGAAGCGCGTTTTTATTTTCCGATACAAATTTTTCCATATCAGCGCGGTTTTTGTAGAAAATTTCTTTGTCTTTTGTTATGTGTTCTGCTGATTCGCGGGCTTTTTCTATGTTTTCCATCTTTGTATAGAGGCTGATGGCGGGGTTTTTCAGGGATGAGTTTATATCTTCGCGCTTGAGTTTTAGTTTTACCGCGTCGTTGTAGGGCGTTATGAAGATAAAATACTGCGCGGAAAGCTGCTGTTCTTTTGCGTTTTTAAACTTTTTAAATAAGCTTTCATCGCTTTTCAAGCCAACTTCATCAAGCTCTTTGCCCAGTTTTTTATAAGCATTTTCAAGATAATCCCCGACCGGCAGGATTTTTTCAAATTCGTTTTCTTCTTTTGAGAGAAATTCTTTTGCAGCGGTTATTTTTTCCTTTAATTCCGGTGTGTCGTACATCGGGAGGCGCGACATTTTTTCTATGTTTTCAAAATCGGTTTTGTTGCGGTTGTATTCTTTTAAGGGGGTTAAATATTCTCCGGCAAACGGCGCAAGCAGGTTGTTTTCAGGATTTTGCACCGCAAATTTGTGCTGAAACAGCTCATTTTCTTTCATTGTAATAAAATTCACTGCCTCTTGCGCTCTGTAGCCGATTTTTCCAGTTTCAATGTACAAATCTCTGCTTTCTTTCATAAAGGGCGTTATTTCGTTGTTAATAAGTCCGTCAAGCTCATTCAGGCCCGATTTCAATATCGCCGGAGCGGCTTTGAAGCTTACGGGATGTACGGGATTAGTGCGCAGCGGGGTTTTGAATAGATTTGTGATGACAGGTGCGATTTTCATTGTTTAATCTCCGGTTTTTCGTTGAATATTTCTTCTATTATTGCGTTCAGGGCGCTTTTCGGGAGTTGTTTTATGGATTTGAACGGCTCAGGCGAGGGCGTATGCGGTGCAATGGCTTTTTCGTACCAGGTTACATCCAGCCATTCGCCGCATTTGTAGCCTGTTTTGTGATATGTGCCGACGGGCGTGAATCCAAAGGATTTGTGCAGCTTTTCGCTTTTCAGGTTGGGTGAAGTTACCCCGCCGTAAACGGTTTTTACGTTTTGCAGCTTCAAAATTTCCGTTAAAATGCGATAAAGCTTTTTTCCGAGCCCTTTTGAGGTCGAATTTTTGTCCAGATAAACCGACAATTCCGCATTCCATTGATAAGCAGCGCGCTGCATGTGCCTGTGCGCGTAAGCGTAGCCGATGATTTTTCCCGCATCTTCGCAAACCAGATAAGGGTAATCTGCTCCCATTTCTGCAATTCTTTGCGCAAATTCCGCTTCAGAGGGCAGCTCGTACTCAAAAGTTATCGGTGTATCAATATACTGACCGTAGATTTTGAGCAGTTCGGGGCTGTCTTCGGGGTTTGCGAATCTGATTTTCATAGATTCATTATATCACGGCAAAAATTACGCGTGTAATACAATTTTATCCGATTCAAGCGTGCTTTTTACGTTGATTACGCGCTGATTTGAGCTGCCGACCCAGTGAAGATTGTTGTCTTTCAATGCTTCGACAAATTCGCCCTCGGCAATTACGTCTATAAGGTTCAATTCGGGAAAATCTTTGATTTCTTCCCATTTTGAACCCGTGTAAAGCCAGATTGTCTTTTCAGGATGGAGGTTACGGCATTTTTTGATTAACCGGAAGATTTCTTCCCTGTTGTAAGGCATCATCGGGTCACCGCCGCTGAAAGTTATCCCGTCAATATGGGGTTTGTCCAGCGCTTCAAAAAGTTCATCTTCTGCGGCTTTGTCGAACGGCAGCCCGCCGTTTTTATCCCAGGTAATCGGGTTCTGGCAGTTTTTACAATGATGTTCGCACCCCGAAACCCACAAAACCACGCGAATTCCGTCACCATTGAGCATATCTTCTTTTGTAATGTTGTGATAATTCATCCTACATGCTCACCCTGTCTTTTATTTCTTCCATTTTTGCCTCATTAAGGCGCGTATCGCCTTTTACGCGCGAATATGAAAGATATCCGTTCATTCTGTCGATTTTTGTGAGGTTTGTGCTGCCGCATTTCGGGCAAACATCCATGGAGAGCTCCTGGTGGCCGCAATCGTCGCAATATGAAAGCGAAAGGTTCACTCCCTCGTAAAATCCTTTGTCCATTGCCCTTTTTACAAGGGTTTCAATGGCTTTTGTGTTGTAAGAAACAGGATATTTCACATACTGAATTTTCCCGCCGTTTAAAAGGTTCCAGAAGCGGCCCTCCAAATCCTGTTTTTCAATCGGGCCGATATTTTCTGAAACATGGCAGTGAAAACTGTTTGAAACATATCCGCGGTCGGAAACTTTGTTAATTTTCCCGTATTTTTTGCGGAATTGCTTTATTTGCAGCCCGCAGAGGTTTTCGGCGGGAGTTCCGTAAATTGCGTAAAGATTTCCGTCTTTTTCTTTGAATTCGTTGACTTTTTTGTTGATATATTCCATAACTTCAAGCGCAAACTGTCCGTCTTCAACGAGCGACTTTTGATTGTGCAATTCTTGCAGCTCATTTAGCGCCGTAATGCCGAAAGAGGCTGTTGCGGACTTTAAAAGGGGCTTGATTTTGTCATGAATGCCGAGATGCCCGCCGTAGAAGCCGCCCTCGCAGAATGCAAGCGGATTTATGGACGCACGCATTTCTCCGAGGTATTCGTAGGTTCTGATGTGCAGCTGTCTAATCATTTCCATGTAATAATCAAGAATTTCGTAAAAATCTTTGCCCTCCTGCTTTGCTTTTGCGTAAATCATCGGCAAATGCAGGCTAATCGCGCCAATGTTGAATCTTCCGACAAATACGGGCGTGTCATTTTCATCAGCGGGCTTCATTCCGCCTTTTTCGTACCACGGAGAGAGAAATGCCCGGCAGCCCATCGGCGAAATTACCTTTTTGTATTTTTTGTACATTCCTGCAACATAACCGTCGCCCGTGAGCGAAAGCCAGTCGGGATACATTGCTTTTTTCGAGCATTCAACACCCGCATTGAAGAGTTCTTCGAGCTCGCCGCCTTTTCCGTGGAGGTTTTCATCATAAAGAAAGACGACTTTCGGGAAAAGCACGGGTTTTTTGTTTCCTTTTTTGCCCTGTCCCTCTTTTCGGACTTTGAGCATCATCAAGGACGCCATTTTTGCAAATCTGTCCCTGCCGAGCCCCATTGTCATTGTTATGAACGGATAATCACCGCGGCTTGAGGCAACTGTGTTAAATTTGTATTCCCAGCCCTGAAAACCGTCGTGGAGGTCTTTTTCAACATCTTTCAGGGCTTCCTGTTCGGCTTTTTGCGCATTTACGCCCATTTCTGTGTATTTTTTGTAATTTCTGTCGAAAGTTTTTTGCGCGTACGGTGCGAGGATTTTATCTACTTCCGGAACCGTAAAACCGCCGTATTGCTGGCTTGCAGCAGCCATAACAATGTCGCCGATGACGTCAAAAGCCACCTCGAGCGATTTTGGCTCGTTGTACCAGAGATTTCCCATTTCAAAACCGCCTTTTAATACAGTTGCGACGTCAAAAAGGCAGCAATTCATCGTATCGCGCCTTGCGGACATGTCATGGATGTAAATATATCCGTCACGAATCGCCTGAAGCTCGGGAACGGTCAAAAAGAACTTTTTGTACAATTCTTTGTTCAGCTGGTTAAAAACAAGCGAGCGTTTTGTCGAAACCAGCGCAGAATCGGCGTTTGAGTTTTCTTTGTCGCCTATGTACATGATTTTCTGGCTTTCCTGATAAACCTTGTCGAGCATATCAACAAAATCTATCTTGTAGTTTCTATAATTTCTGTAGCTTTGCGCAACTTTCGGATTGAGCGCCTCAAGTGCGTTTTCCACGATGCAGTGCATTTTGAAAATTGGAATTTCTGTTTCTTTTGATTCTATAACGCTTTTGTCAACGAAATCCGTGATTTCCTGAATTTCTTGTTCGCTAAACTCCACGAGCATTCTTGCTGCGGACTTTTTCACGGCTGCTGCGACTTTTCGGACGTCGTATTCTTCTTTTGTGCCGTCTTTTTTGATGATTTTGACCTGTTTTAAGGTTTGTTTTGCTGCAAGATTTGCGATTTTTGCCGGAATCGCCTGCGATTCAAGCGATTTTGGCTTTGTAACAACTGCACCTTCAATTGCTGAAGCATTTGCGGATGGTTCAATGCTGACAACTTTTCCGTTATCTAATTCGTTCATATAAATCTCCTTTTTTTACAAAAAGGCAGAAATTGGCTAGCAAAAACTATTTTTTCTCCCAAATTCCTGTCTCGAGGTTGTCTATGGACTAAAGCATTCCGACTTTTACGGCTGCGGACCAGTGTAGGATTTTCACCATGCTTTCCTTTAATCCTTTTTACCATTTTATCAAAAATTTGAACCGGAGTGAACAGGTTTAAAGAAAGTTAATACTTATAGTGTAGTTTTCTTATTTTTTATTTTTTCTTTGATATTTGCTGAAAGATTGGTATTTTTCGCTGCTCATTTTTTGCAATTCTTTAATCGGTATGTCGCAGATGCGGTCTTCTTTTTGCGATTCATCAAAATATCTGAAACTTATGTTTTCAATCTTTTCAAATTTGGGTATTTTCTTTATTTTGTCGAGGGAATTGAGGATTAAATCAAAAACCTCGTTTCTGTGTCGGGAATCATTAAATAAATCGGAATTTATCCACATTGTTGTGTTGTCTACATCATTGCTGTTATCGTAATAAGTAAGATATAAATCCAGCTCTATGCCTAAATCGGTATTGACCATTTTTATTCCGTTGAAAATATTAAAAAATTCATCTCCGTATAATTTTTTAATTTCCTGTGCGCGTTTGTTCCAGGGGTTTTCGTAGGTTTCATTTTTATCATCAATGGAGGTAATAGATTTCAATTCTGCTGGATTTTCCATATAAAATTTGTGGATTGCTTTAACTTCGTCTTCAGACCATTGTGATTTGTGGCATTTTAACGAAGAAAGTATCTGTTTTTCAAATTCTTTAACGTCAACTTTTATTACGTCATCAGAATCAGCAGAGGCTCCATCCTCAACAAAATCGAAAGAATCTGAATTTTCTTTCACTGCATAATCATGAAAAGCTGCCGCTGTTTTACCCGTTAAAACGGGTTGGAAAATTTCAATTTGTTTTTTATGCGTTGAATTGTACAAATTCATTGAGTCAATAGCCGCTTTAGAAACTGCTTTATGGTCAGGATGTCCGGTGTAGCCGTAAGGCGAAAATGAAAATATAACATCGGGCTGAACTTTGTCTATTATGCGATTTGCATAGTTTTCCAGCTCTTTTTGGTGAAAATGCAGAGAATCATCTTCAATAGAGAGTTTCAGAGGGCTGCGACTGACGCCGAATTGGTTTAATGCGTTGCAAAGTTCATTTTCTCGGTATGCTGCCAGATCTTCCGGATTCGTAGGGGCATAATCCCTGTAAGCGCCTTTATCTCCTTTTGCAAAATAAACAAATTGAACCGATTTGCCTTCTTTAATGTACTTCAAAACCGGTGTAAAAAATACTTCGTCATCAGGATGCGCAAGCATAACAAGTACATCTGCTTTTTTTAGGGAATTTATATCATCAGGTCTTAAAATTTTTAAGTTATGCTGATTTTCCGCCGGCTGCAAGCTGTTCAAAGAAATATTATTTAGTTTTTTCCTGTTTATTGTTTTATTGTAAACATTGTTCAATTTAGCACACGAACTTTTGTAAGAGCTGTCAAACATCATACAATTTTTAACCATTGAGTTATAAAATTCCGGTCTAATGTTGTAAACAGAGATTGCTTTTAACAATGTATTCGCAAATATAGTATCTGCTTTTTGTGTGTCAAATTTAGGCGGGGTTAGATAGCCTGTTGCGTTTTTGCGCGTGTCTTTGGGCTGTTTTACAATGGTTGTCATAATTCCAACCGGCGTGGATACGGGAACCGCTCCCATACGCATTGATTGGAAACCTATAAGTCCGCAAGTTTCGGAACGGCTGGTAACAAGTGAAAAATCAGCACCTGCAAAATACTGATTTACGGGAACATAACTGTCCGTGAGAACTATTCTTCCCGCGTATTTGGGGTTGTTGACTACATTTTTGATGAATTTTTGCATAGTTTGGTAGTCAGAATTTCTAAAGCCGGGCATTGCTATGACAGCGCAGGCATTAGTTTTGTTTAGGACTTTGTCTATGGCTTTCAGTGCGATATCCTGACCTTTTAGCTGGGTGTTATACCGGCTTATATTTACGATTAACGGTGCATTGATATACTTTTTGTCGAGATATCCAAATACCTGGGAATTGTTGCCGTTAATTACTTTGGGGCTTATTTTATCTGCTTCGATGTTAGTTTTTGAAAATTGTTCAAAAATATAGTTTTTATTCTTTCTTTTGCCCTCTTCAAAATTTGAAACGTTATAAGGATAAACGACTTGTACGGGATTATTGGGGTTGTATAGGCTTAAGTCAATTGCATTAGCGATTCCGCAGCCATTGTTCATCCTTAACATTGCAATAGAGCCGAATTCACCCGAGCAAAAGTCCTTAGAGGTGATTACTTTTTTATAATAGTCATCGGATGGCACAAACCAGTTGTCGCAGTTTTTCAGAGCATTAATCATGCAGCTGTAATCTATGTTTGCGTCGTAATATACGCTGGATTTTGTCATTTGTCTTACAACATTGTTAATTTTTTCAATAATTAGCTTGTTTTTTAAATCCGCGTTCAGGCTGTTATAGTTATCGGCAATTTTTACCAGAATAGAAGAATAGAACTCCGAATCCGAATTTAATTTTTCTTTTATAGCAGCCGGAGTTGTCATATTTGATGAATTTGGGGAGAGGTTTTTGTTTTTGCAGGTCAATTGAGCAATACTGTCTTTGAAAATGCTATTGTTTTTTATTTCTTCAATCTGTTTTTTGGAGAAAATATTCAACATTGCCTCAAAAGGTGCAATATAAGAGTCTGACTCGCGATGAGCGTCTGTATTTTCATACAGGCAGGGTCTTTCACCGTTTTTTGATATTAAAAACGAAGCTGAGGAGTCAACTGCATGAAGCAAACCGGGATTGAAATTTTCATTTGATTTACCCATTTTTTCAAACAAGGCTAATAATGCCTTGCAAAAAACGTTGTATCTTTTCCAGTGGGGGCAATTTCTCTGGTCATATTCCTTTAAAAAATCATTAAATTCCGGCGTATAAACAAGATAGAGCGGTACCCCGCCAGCCGGATTTTTGATTTTGTATAATTCTGCTTTTGACTTTCTTACTCCATATTCAAATTCAGTTTCTATACCTGTTTTTTCTACCGGAAAAGCCAGCAGTTCTTTTGTTAGAGGGTTGCGAATAGCTGTGGATTTATAAATGTCTTTATTTTGAGGATTATAAAACGGTATAAAAATTCTCACATCTTTATGCGGATACATTTTTTTGAAAAAAGAACTTCTTTGTTCCATAACGCTGCCGGCGCCGCCTGTGATAGCATAAGGTGCGCATTCTGCTGTGATTATAGCGATATGATTTCTATTTCCCGAAGCACGAAATGCAATAATGCCTGTCCGATTTGGCTTGGCGGTTTTTTTATCTTCGGGGGATTGTATTTTGTAGCGTGACGAATACGAATAAATTGGTGAAATTCTCATAAATACCTCGCTTTTGCATAATAGAAAACTCAAGGAAAAATTTTTTGTACAAAAGCGAGATATTTTTTTACAAATTTTAACAACAACCGGCAGAATGTTTTTGAAGAAAAATTGCTTTGAATTTGTGCATTCAACAATTACTTATAACATTTCAAATTAATAAAATCGATAATATTCAGATATAGTTTGACAGATTTCCCAAGTTCAATTTGGCCAATAGGCCTGATATATTGTTTGTTACAATAAATTTGCATTAAAAAGTCCACCTTTATTGTGATGGTGGACATAAAAATCGGAGAAGGCGGGATTCGAACCCGCGGTGGAGTTGCCCCCACACAAACGTTCCAGGTTTGCACCTTAAACCACTCGGACACCTCTCCGTATAGTGTTACTTCTATATTAACGGAATCATATTCTATTGTAAATATCTACTTGAATCATTAATAAAAATGTATTAGCATTGTATGTCGTATAACGTCCGATGGAGGAATATGAAAAAGTTTTTTATCTTGTTTGTTTCTATTGTTTTTCGTAAGTAATTCCTGTTCTGTTGCAAATCCACTATATGACAGCGAAATTGCCAATATGAAAGTATACATTGAAAATAAAAAATACCAAAAAGCTGCCAGACTAGGTGAAAAATTGCAAAAGATGGATTTGACCTACAAACAAAGAGAAGAGGTCGCCGAAATTACCAGATTAATACCGGTTAATTTGCCATCAGGTGTATAGCGGACGTACTTGTGAGGATTTGGTTTTGTTCTGTATATGTTCTTTTTTATATCAAGGGAAACTAATTCACGTTTTCGGAGTGAGTAATAGAATATTTTTTGAGTGACGATTAGAAAAGGTGAGCCTTGGGCGGTTCGCACTCTGCCGCCCGCCCCGCTAATGGCGGGAGCGGGAACGATTGAGTATCGTTTTGTGAGAGGTAAGAATCGCCTAAGGCGACACTAGATTAGGTGAGATGAATTTTGATTAGAAAAGCAATGGTTATGGCGGCAGGAGTGGGCTCAAGGCTTGACCCGCTGACAAAAAATACCCCGAAACCGCTCGTTCCGGTGGCGAATCTCCCTGTCATGGATATTTTGCTCCACAAACTCGTCAAATACGGCATAACCGGCGCAATCGCCAACACTCATTATCTGGGAGAGCAGATTCAAAAAAGATATGAAAAATGTGCACCCGATGGCCTGGATTTTAGAACTCTTTTTGAAGAAAACCTTTCCGGTACTGCAGGCGGCGTGAAAAAATGTGAATTTTTCTTTGAAAATGAAGAAGATTTTCTGGTTTTGAGCGGTGACGGGCTTCATGACGCGCCTTTGGACAAAATTATGGAATCCCATCTGAAAAGCGGATGTATTGCGACGATGGGTGTTATGCCGGTTGCGCATGAGGAGGTTTGCCATTACGGGGTCGTTGTTTCTGATGGAAATATTGTTGCAGAATTTCAGGAAAAGCCCCCTGTAGAGCTTGCAAAGAGCAATTTGATTAACACAGGAATTTATGTTTTCAAAAAAAGAATTTTTGACTTTATTCCGTCAGGCGAAAAGTATGATTTCGCAAAAAATGTTTTCCCCGCGCTGATGGAGGCGGGAGAGAAGATACACACATATCAGATTAACAATTACTGGTCAGACATCGGTACGCTGGAGCAATACAGGCAGTCGAATTTTGATGCAATTGACGGAAAAGTCAGCATTCCGGGCTTTGTTCCCGTAAAAATTTCGAATGCTGCATGCGCGACCGGAAAAAACTGTGAAATTGCTCCGGACGCAATCCTGAAAGGGCGCTGCGTCCTCGGCAACAATTGCAAAATCGGTGCGGGAGCCGTGGTTGAGGATTCAATTCTCTGGGATAACGTCGAAATTGCACCGAATTGCCGCATTAAAAACTGCATGTTTGCCCAAAATAGTATTATAGATTCAGATTACGAAAACGAAACAGGCGCTTTTGAAAAAATGGCGCAGACAGTTTAGTCAGGAGTGTAATAATGATTATTGTAATGGAGCCGAAAGCCACGGCAGAAGAGATAAATGCTGTAAAAAACAGCCTTGAAAACAAAGGATTTAAAGTTATCCTCAACGAGGGCGATGTGATGACCGTTCTTGCCGCAATAGGCGACAAAAGGCTTGTTGATCCCGCTTCTATCGCCTCTTTTGACGGGGTAAGAGAAGTAAAACTCATTCAGGAGCCTTACAAACTGGCTTCGCGCGAGGGAAAAGAAGAAGATACGGTTATCGAATTTCCCAACGGCGTAAAAGTCGGCGGTTTGGAGCGTCCTGTTATGATGGTCGGGCCATGTTCGGTGGAAAAGGATTTTGAGGGGCTTTTAAAGGTCGCTCAGGCGGCGAAAGAAATGGGCTGCCAGTTTTTGCGCGGCGGGGCATTCAAACCGAGAACCTCGCCATATGAATTTCAGGGTCTTGAGGGCAAGGCGCTTGAATATCTTGCAAAAGCACGCGAAATGACCGGTTTGCTCGTTGTAACCGAGGTTATGGACACAGCTGATGTTGATTTGGTTGCAGAATACGCTGATCTCATCCAAATCGGCGCAAGAAACATGCAGAATTTTAAGCTTTTAAAAGCTGTAGGCAAATGCAATAAGCCGGTTCTCCTAAAACGCGGTGGTGCAGCTACAATCAGGGAATTTCTTCTTGCTGCGGAGCACATAATGTGCAACGGAAACGAAAAAGTTATACTTTGTGAGCGCGGCGTAAAGGGTTTTGACTCGACTTTTACGCGAAACACCCTTGATATTGCGGCTATTCCGATTATTAAAAAATATTCACATCTTCCGATTATCGCTGATCCGAGCCATGGCACAGGAAGGCGTTATCTCGTTGAGCCAATGGCAAAAGCAGCGCTGATTGCGGGTGCAAACGGCATTATGATAGAAGTTCACCATGATCCCGAGCATGCTTCGTCGGATGGCGCGCAGAGTTTGTCAATCGAACAGTTCAAAGAAACCCAGCGCAGGCTCAACAAGCTCATCGGGCGTATCGATTATGACAATCAGGTCGAAAAACAGTCGATTTTAAAGGCGAAATTGTAATAAACTCCATAAAACGCCGGCAAATTAAATTTTGTTCCGCATAAGAGGGATTCTTTGAGTAACAACTTGAAAAGGTGAGCCTTGGGCGGTTCGCACTCTGCCGAATCGGCTAAGGTGACACTAGATTAGATGTATTTTTTTACAAGGAAAAATTAATGCCCTTTTTTGCCGTGCCCGTCGCAGGTTCCGGCTTCGTAACCGCAAATCAGGAACACAGCGGGCAGCGCTTTGCTGATAAAGTTTTTGATTACGTCAGTTTTTGCCGTAAGCGCCAGCCAGGTCATAATATCATCAACATGGATGCCGAAATCCTTGGCTTTGACTTTTCTTGTGTCGTCTTCTTTGAAAATCAGCTGATTTACCTTTGAGGCGACCTTGTTTCCGGCAGTAACACCCACGCCGACGCCGCCGATTGCCGCAAGACCCGAATAAAGAAGCTCTTTTGTCCTCGGGAGGTTTCTTTTTTCAATCAAATGCGTTGCAATGCCAACAATGCTTATCGGGGTGATAATATTTCCTAAAAACTGGTGCATGCCCTCTTTAAGTTTGGCTTTTCGGGTGTCTTTTGTGTCTGCAATCAACCCTCCAGCAAGCCCGCCGGCTGTCGCAGAAGTAGCCAGCCCGATTGCTTTTAAAGCGCTGGAAAAATCAACTTTAAAGAGATTTTTGAACTGCAAAGGCCCTTTATGCTGTTTTTTTGATAACAAAGCAAGATATCCGAGCGTAGTGAGCGCGCTTCCTGTGATGGCAGCGGCTTTTACGGCTTTTTTTCTGACAAAACTCCGTTTTGGAGGCTCCTCTTGAGCGGGTTTTGCTTCGGGTTTGTATTGATTAGTGGATTTAAAATTTATACTTTGTATCATGGCAATCACGTTCTACATCTGTATTAAATGCCTGAAAAAAATTTTTTGTTAGTTTCGGCATTTATGTAAAAATTAATTTACATCTAATCTAGTGTCGCCTTAGCCGATTCTTACCTCTCACAAAACGATACTCAATCGTTTTGTTCGGCAGAGTGCGAACCGCCCAAGGCTCACCTTTTCTAATCGTCACTCAAAAAATTCGTTCACGTCACTTCGTTCCTTATCACGAATTTTTCTCGGACAATATCTATTTTAACAGAAAAACATGAGCCGTTAGTCTCAAAAATTATAAATTAAACCCGTGGGGCAAAAGCTCGTCAATAGTGAAGATAGCACAATGCGAATCCTCGCTTTCCATAATCACCTGGACATCCACGCCGTGCTTAAATTCTGCAATCCACTGCCTGCAAGCACCGCAGGGCATACACATTTTTGCATCTTCGCTGAAAATAGCGATTTTTAAGAGCTGACCTTTTTCACCTGCGGCGATTGCTGTTGATAAAGCGTTCCTTTCCGCACAAAGCGTCAAACCGTAGCTGGAATTCTCCACATTGCAGCCGCAGTATGTGTTTCCGCTGTCATAAAGCGCGCATGCACCCACATGAAATTTTGAATAAGGCACATAAGCCTTATGTGATACTTCCTTTGCCATTTCCAGTAATTGATAATTGTCTATCATTTATCCCTCTGATTATAATTTTTCCATCTTATTATTTTAACCTATTTAATTTAATAAAAATCCTTTATATAGCGGATATGAGTTTATCAAAAGTAGGCGATAATAATTTATAAATGGGGATAAGAGGGATATGATGAAAAGATTCATAAAATTATTGATTTTTTGTGTAATATTTGCTTTTGGCAGCTTTAGCGCGTCATTTTCGGACGAATTAAAGCCGACAGTCGCTGTTATTACCGATATTAACCACCGTGCGGGTACGATTTACCTTGTTACGGGGGCTTCTACGGATATTATTGCATCAGACATCATCAGCCGCCTCAACGAATCAAATCTCGTCTATGCCCCTGTTCTCGGCGATTCAATGCAGAAAATTACCCGCCATTTGAACATTTACACCCAGACTTTTTTTGATGAGTACAAATACAATTACAATATCGACTACATAAACCTCAAAAGAATCACGCAGGAGCTGCATGCGGACTATATTTTGATGGTTACAAGCGGGCTGGACGTTCAGAGCAATTTTTTGAAAGAAACTATCCTCGGAAAGCTCGGAATCTCAGGATTTGAGCCGGTTAAACCTACATACAGGCTGACAACCCTCCTGACATTGATTGATACAAAAAATGAGGCTGTTTTGTGGCAGGAGCTTTATAAAAAGGATATTTCCGCACAAAATTATGATATCGGAAACGTCCAGTTTGCTCCGAGCTACGCGCAGCTGTCAAAAATAAAAGAGTATTCAAAACGCGTTGCCGAGCATGTTACGCCGATTATCAATGTGGCTGTTCACCCTGAACTCGCGACTAAAAAAGAGGTCGGAGCGGTTGAAATAAAGAAAAAAGACGTTACAGAGGACAAAAGAATCTATTATCCGGTCATCCACAAGGACAAAATCCACGCTCCGCAGTTTATGCAGAACGTTGAAATGCCGAAATTTGAGCGTCCGAGATTTGAACGCCAGAAAAAAGAAAAATATATCGAAAATGTAAACAATTTCACCCCGAAAACGCCGGCATTCGAGCCTGACAAGGAATTTGCTCCCGCCCGTCAATACGCTGCGCCGGCTGAATCTTCTCAACCCGTGCAGCCGGTAAAAATTCAGGAAGAAAACGCCCGAACCGAATTTATACAAAACAACGAGCCCGCAAATGAAGAAATTCAGGATGAAAAACCCCAACTCAAGCCCGCTGTCCATGTTACGCCTTCATCTGAGCTTAAAAACAGCGAAAAACCGGTAAACAAGCTCACCCCGAAAGAAGATGAAAACGGGCTTCCGCGCTATAATTGGAATTTGCACAATATTTACGAAAATCAGTCCAAAGGTGAGCAAAAATCTTTCTGGTTTTTCAAAAGAAACAAAGCTCCAAAGATTAAGACCGTGGTTTTGTAGAAAAATCGAAAATTAGCCGAATTTGCTATTCGAGCGTCATTTTGTAAACCTTATTCTTGTTCACGCCGTCCAATGTACTGATAATCGCTGCAATATCTTTGTTTGAAAAGTTGGCGGCTTTGAGTTTTTTGATTTTTTCCAAAATCGCCGCATCATCGCCCTGTTTCTGCTCCTGCGCGTAAAGCATAACAACGACCTCGCCTTTTAGCGTGTGATTTTTGTAATATTCGAGCATTCCTGCGGCGTCAGCGCAGACCGTTTCTTCATAAACCTTTGTCAGTTCGCGCCCGACAGCGATTTTTGCGTTTTGCCCGCGCGTTTCGGCTATTGTTTTGATTGTTTCTTCGAGTCTGTTTGCGGCTTCATAAAAAACAAGGTCAATAGCGTGAAATTGCTCAAAAACCTCAATTTGCTGGTTTTTTACCCTTGGAAGGAAGCCGAAAAACGCGAATTGCTCGGATTCGCGCGGAATCTGGGATAAAAACGTAATCACAGCCGACGCCCCCGGAATTGAGGTAATTTGAATGCCGTTTTCAAAAAGCTCTTTGACCAGAATCCGCCCGGGGTCGGAAATACAGGGCGTTCCTGCGTCAGAAATCAATGCGGCTGTTTTTCCGGCCTCAAATTCCCTCAAAAGCTCGCCTGTGCGCTGTTTTTCATTAAATTTGTGGTAGCTGACGAGTTTTGTTTCGATTCCGAGCTCGTCCAGCAGCTTTTTGCTAGTCCGGCAGTCCTCGCAGGCAATAAAATCAACATTTTTCAGCACCTCGACGGCTCTTTGACCGAGGTCTTTTTTGTTTCCGATTGGTGTTGCGATGACAAAAAGCTGTGGTTTTTTCATTATTCCAGTGCCAGCCTTTTGTGCAATTTTCCGGTATCGACGGGGTCGATTGTGTTAAGGGTTTTGTAAAGCCCCGTTTGTCTTAGAATTTTTGAAATATTCGGTTCAAGATTTTCCACTTTCAGGGCAATTTCGTTAAAAATTGCGGCTTTTTGCAAATCCAGAAGACGCTGTATGTCTTCGAGCCTGATTTCGTTTACATTTGAGAAATCGAGCTCAAGCTGTTCTCTGGGTTCAAAGGAAAAACTCCGTATGAAATTTTTGCTGTGAAGCAGCTTGTCTATATAAATTTTTTGCATAGCAAATTTTGATATCTCTTCCCAAGTTATGTTTTTAATATAGTCAAAATCCGACCCCATGCCAATTTTTTAACATAGTTTAATATTTATCTCATGTTCAGATTTTTTTCGATTTTTTTCTCGGAAGCTTTGCCGATTGCCATACCGCAGGCGATTCCGGCAAGGGTCGTGACTGCAAGAACGGGGATTCTTATGCAGGTTTTAAGCTTTTTCGTCAGGGAAGACACTATTGATACAAAAAACGTCGGAACAACGGTGTTTGCAATCATTGAAGTCGAGGTGCGGCTGATTTGTTTTTTTGTGTCTTTTTCTTTTGAAATATCAAACCCCGCAGCAGCCGTCAGCGGCAGGTCAAGCACTCTCATAATAGGCAAAAATGAAAACGACGCAAAGATTTTGTTTGCCGGATCTTTTGAAAACTCGGTATTTACATAATGAAGATAATAATTTGGCGATTTAAAGTCCTTGAATGCTTTTTCAGCTTTTTCTTCAGGTTGTTCAATAGTTTTTTTTGCTGATGCAACCTGTTCTTTGTGAGCTTCGAGAGCCTGTTTGATTTCCTCTTCTCTTTTTTTGAAAAGATATTTGCTCAAAAGCTGATTCCCCGCAACAGACGAAAGTACGGTAACCGCCATAATAAAACAGCCGCTTGTGCAGTCTTTTGCCGCCTGTTCGATATAATTCAAAGAAGTGTGCATAAAATTCATCGGTTTTACAAAGGGTTCCAGATTTGGAGCAAGTTTTTCTTTAACAAACTTCTTTTGGGAAAGTTTTTTTAGCGATTTTGAGAAGAATTTAGCAGAGCTGTCAACAAACGCGATATTGGGCATTTTTTTCAGCGCAAAATTCGCTGCTGCATACCCGAGCGCGGAAGAGCCGAGGATTGCGGCGTCCTTAGTAATCACATAACTGCGGCTTGCTGGCTGTGATTCTTTATAATCCTTGTACGTTTTTCCCGCGCCTATCGCAACAAAAAGTGCAGGTGCCAGAACTTTGGTTCTAAGGATATCTGATGTCTTTGTTATATTCATATTTGTCCGGCGTTTTCGATTATATAATGCTCGTAAATCTTAAAAATTTACTTTTTTGAGGAATTTTTAATATTAATTTACATTTATTTCCATTATATAGTCATCCATCACAAATCCATTGCCAATGTCGGTCACCATGGAATCTACTTTTGAAAATCCCCATTTTTCGTAGGCTTTTATTGTTGATTCGTTGTATTTATTCACGGTTAAGGTGATTTTTAGCAGCTTATGTTCACGCGCTTTTTCTTTTATAAACTCAAGTGAGGTTCTGCCGATTCCGCAATTTCTATGTTCTTTCAGTATATAAAGTTTGGATAGAAAAAGTTCGCTGATTTTCGGGCAAAAACCGGTATAACCGGCAATTTCGCCGTCTTTTTCAATAAAATAATACTCATATCCGTCCGCAATCTGGGTTTTTACCGCTTCATATGACTGAAAACGCGCTACCATATAGTCAATTTGCTCCGCTGAAAGGAGAAAGCTGAAATATTCATGCCACACATCGTTTGCAATTTTTGCAAAGGTTTTGAGCTGCGAATCTGTTGTGATTTTTGTGAAATTTATCATATTTAGATGATAGCGCAAAAAAATTTGTCGGGTAGTTGTGATTTTTGGAACTTATTACAACTTTATACTGAATTTATTAACCGTTTCCCATCCCATCCTCACCCTCGCCGTGAAGCAGCAGGGATTTTGCTTTGTCGTTCCGATTCCTCCGCCCTTTCAGGGCTCCCCCATAGTCACTCTAAAGTAAAATCCCTGCTGCTTCACTAAAGCTGAATTTTGCAAACTCCTCCAACCCTCCAAAGTACAGAGTTCCTGATTTTAATTTTTCTAGCTCGATTCGTTTCACTCATAGGCGTCGAAAAATTAAAATCAGGAACTCTGTACACAAACTCTATAAACTACCCCATGCTGTTGAGGGTTTTTCCTTTGACTTTTTCTTTTTCGTCCTTGTCATCAGCTGTACCGCCGGCAGAAGCCTGTTTATTTGCGTCATTTATTGCCGCCTGGTATTCTTCAAGCTTTGCGATTGCGTTTTCAAGGTCGGTTTCGATGGATGCCATGTTTACATTTTGTGTTTGTCCGCCGTTTTCTGCATTTTCAGCGGCTTTTTTTGCTTCTTCAAACACGGTCCATTCTTTATTGTACTGATTTACGAGCGCCTGTGCTCTCTGGTTTCCGGATTGAATATTAAAAGTTGCTTTTTTCTGTGTTGTCAGTGCTCCAAAATTTACGTTACCCATGTTTTTACACTCTCTTTCTCAAATTTTTGCTCTCTTGTATATATAAAAAATATATACTGACAAAAATTGCTAAATTGTTTTTATAATATTAAGAAACGTTACGGTTTTTATGTAAACTATAAAGTTTTTCTGAAAAAAACCGTTTATTATAATATAAGAGATTTGGCTCGGGGCATATTAAAAGATGATAAGATTGGACATCGATTTAGCGTATTTGACGAAGAACTTTGAGATTGGAACTCAAAGGATAAATCAATACGGCGAAAAAAGCATCGACGAAATCATGGAAATTGAGGCGCAAAACGGTAACACGCAGGCGTCGAATTTTGATACAAGCGTTTTAAACAACCCCAGAGAGCTTGTAAAACTCCTTAAACTCACCAGCACCCGAAACCGTTATGCCATTATCAGCAATCTGAATACCGATGATTTGCAGTATTTGCTGCAATTTCTGGAAATGAAAGATTTGCTTCTGGGATTGATGTGCTTTACAAAAACAAAACTTTTAAATCTGATATATGACCTGCCAAAGGAAAAAATTTGTTCAATTTTGTTTAATGCATTCTCACCCGAGAAATTTCTTAAAATGATTCCGGAAAAAGAAATAGATAAGTTTTTTGATTCGGACAAACTCGATAAAAACCAGATTATGGACTACATCAAAACGCTTGAGCCTGAAAAACTCAACAAAATGATGCAGAAATTTATCCATAAAATGACCGGTCAAAATACCGAAAATTTGCAAATGGAACCCGAGCAGATTTATAAATTTTTAGAAAAACTTCAGCCTGACAAATTCAAAGAAGCGCTGAAATGCTTTGAACGTGATGAAAAAATGGGGCTCGTGCTTGAGCTGACTAAAAAGGACGAAAAACTCTGGACAGAATTCTCCAAAAACGCCCTCACAATCCCGCTCAAACAGCTGGACAAACCCGATATTGTCAAAAATATGAAAGATTTGGAGCCTGAGGATTTGACAAAAATGCTTGAGGAGCTGCCGGACGATGTTTTAGCAATGGTTGTTACGCAGATTGACCCGCTGGTTTTTGCGGAAATTCTTGTCAAAAACTTCCAGGATATTCTTTCCGAAATAGGCATTGGTAATGTTTAAAAGCTGAAAAAGCGGGTAAAAAAAAGGGAGTATTATAAAAACCTCCCATATTTCCCCATTTCTCCGTATATTTACGCAAATCCTTGCGGATTCCGGCTTGCTTCGGGCTTGCTGCCTTTCGCGAGCCTGCGTTAATATTCGATACCCTGTCTTGCCATAACACCCATATCGAAATAGTGCTTAATCGGTTTCATTTCCGTAACCAGATGTGCCAGTGCAATAAGCTCGGGGTGAGCATATCTGCCGGTAAGCACGATTTCAAGGTTTTCAGGCTTGTTCAATAAAACTTCTTTAACCTCGGAAACTTTAATCATATTCATTGCAATGCAAATGTTGAGTTCATCGAGGATAACGAGCTGATATTCACCGCTTTGAATAGCTTTTTTAGCGAGTTCCCAGCCTTTTTTAGCTTCTTTGTAGTCGTCCATGCAAACATTGTGTTTGTAAACAACTCTGTCCATACCGAACTGGTGAACTTCAAGGTTGTCCATAAATTTTCCGGCAGAAGCGATTTCGCCGTAAGTAGTTCCCTGATCGCCTTTTGTGAACTGGATAACCATAACTTTCCACCCGTGGCCGAGTGCTCTAAGCGCCAATCCCAGTGATGCTGTGGTTTTTCCTTTTCCGTCCCCTGTGTAGATTTGTATGTATCCGTGTTCTAACAAAGTTTTTTCCTCCAGTCGATAGAAGATATTTTTCCTATCTATATTATAGTTTTGTTTAAGATTTTATTTATCGGTTAAATGATGTATAAAATCAGGTTAGAAAATTCTGCGCAAGACTAACAGCCCTATGCGCCTCCGAATCCCTATGAAAATTTATATTTTTATCACGTAAGGTGTAATTTTTAATAAATTCCGAACCCTTTCTTAATATTAAATCAAACTTTCATGACATGGTCAATTTTTGAGCCGTCCATGCCGTTTCTTTTACAATTTTACCACTGTAGTATGAGCCATATCGGTCATATTTAGTGGCTTTTTGACACTTTATAAAAGTTTTACAATAAATTTTTTTATAAATCTTAAAAAACTATTGAAACCATGGTTATTGCTATATCTCACCCTAGTTTTTAAAAATAAATTTAATTAAAATAATTTAATCTTTTTTGCTATTAGCAGAAATTGAAATACACAAAACCAAAATACAAGTAAATTTATGTGAATATATAGCAAAAAATTTCATGTTCTGATTTTATAGTCGAATATGATTAAAGTTAAACCAAAAGTGTTCAAAACTGTTGCTACTGTCCTCAAAAATGACAAAGTTAACTATGCTGTGCTTGAAAACGGCAAGGTGCGTATGTTTGAAGAAATTCCGATGTCAGCCCGGGAGTTTAGAAACAAATTTGGGGAAGCAAGCATAGTAAAATCAGTTTATAAAGATGCGCTGGACAGCAAATATCTCTATGCCCAGTATGTTGAAACCAAAATTAGAAATCTCAGGCTCGGAGTTTTGATAAATTATCAAAAGAAATCCATAACTGCGAGTGCAAAATCAATGGATGGCGAAAAACCTGTCATGAAGCTCACGACACGTTTCAGCATGGATACTCCGCTTTTTCACGAAGTGAAAAATGACATATTTTCAAAATTTCAGGAAATATTTATGCAGGTGCAGAATTATTATGTAGCAGCTTTTAGGGACAACCAAATCTCAGATGTTTATGTTGTCAGAAACGCTGATTGCAAAATCCCCCGCCCCAAATCTTTCTATCTTAAAAAAGACGGAGAGGTTACAGAACTGGGAAAAATTTGGCGATATCTACAGCGTCTTTGATTTAGTCAAGGAAGTAGCTGAAAAATTTATCTATTTTGGAATAGATAATATCATCCAGTTTTTCCATTTCACTTAAAACAGGTATATAACCCTCTTTGGGTTGTGGGCGTTCTATTCTGGCACAAAGTGAATTGAGTGTAAATAATTCAGGTTTGCCGTACAATGAGGAGTTAATATCCTTTTTCCAGGTATTTTCTGACCAAATTTTACCCATAGGTTTACATGTGTCAACTTCTTCCCAGTTTCTCATTTTTTTTGCGAGTTTTGTTAATTCTTCTTCATCAGATTGTAGTTTTTTTACAATATGAGGATATTCATCTATTAGTTGTTCTTTTTTTACGATTTCTAATAAATATCTAAAATAATCCTTGTTTGCCAAATAAGGTGGTGTCATGAGATGGTCTTTGTCATTGAAATAGGCCTCACGGTAATAATTACTCACGCTCAAGTCCGGTTTTTTGGAGTACAGCACATCGTCTTTGTATTTAGCCATACAATATACGTCATATTGTTCTTTGAATGTTGGCGACTTTTTAATATCTATGTCAACTATCATGCCATCCGGTAATTTGTGAGCTTTTTGTGAAAGAGTATCGTAAATATATTGAGCGGATTTAAACAATTCAATTTTATCTTTATCGTACTTTTTTGAATTTGAGAATTTATTGCATATTCTTTTCCAAAGATTTGGATCTATGTTGATTTGAGCTCCTTTAAACGAAACAGAATCGGCTTTGTTTGCCGGAACATTTAATTTTTTATTTTTTGATACTCTTGAATAACCGTTGTATGACGGTGAAATTGCAGAAACTTTCACTTCTTAATCCCTTCTTGCTTATTGATTTGTTACTTGAACACAAATTACTACAAACCCCGTATTTTGTATATTACCCATGTAGCATTTTTTTATTAAAATGTTACAAAAGTATATGTTTTGGTTATCAAAACGGTTAATCGGATATAATTTTTTTATGGCTAAAGTGAAAACAAAATGGATATGCCAGAATTGCGGCTACGAAACGGCAAAATCGCTGGGGAAATGCCCCGAATGTTCAAGCTGGGGCTCGTTTGTGGAAGAAATCGAACAAACTACCGCCCAAAGAACCTCTTTGCCGCTCGACGACATAAAACCCTGCCTGATTGACGAAATTACAATCGACCACAGCATAAGAGTTTCCACGGGAATTGAAGAATTCGACAGAGTTTTGGGCGGCGGGCTTGTGCAGGGCTCGCTGGTGCTTCTTGCGGGCGATCCGGGCATTGGAAAATCAACAATTCTTCTCCAAACCGGCAAATCTGTCTGCTCTGGCGGTAAAAAAATCCTCTATGTTTCCGCAGAAGAATCCGCCTCCCAGATAAAGCTGCGCGCAGAAAGGCTCGGAGTAAAATCCGACAAACTTTATATTTATTCCCAGACAAATTTTGACCTGATTAAGCGCCAAATCGAAGAAATGAAGCCCGATATGCTGGTTATAGACAGTATTCAGGCGGTTTATTCCCAAAATATCACGAGTTCACCCGGAAGCGTTTCACAGATTCGCGAATGTACGAATATTTTGATGGATATCGCAAAAAATAAAAATATAACTGTTGTCGTAATCGGGCATGTCACAAAAGACGGAAATATCGCCGGCCCGAAAGTTCTTGAGCACATGGTCGATACCGTAATCTATTTTGAGGGCGACAGATACAAATCCTACAGGCTTTTAAGGTGCATGAAAAACCGTTTCGGCACAACAAATGAGGTTGGCGTTTTCAATATGTGCGATGACGGACTGCATGAAATTTCAAACCCGAGTGAGCTGTTTTTGAACGAAAGGACGAAAAATATCACCCCGGGAAGCGTTGTTATTGCAACGAACGAGGGAACCCGCCCAGTTTTGATAGAAATTCAGGCGCTTGTCGGCACAACCCCCTATCCCTCGCCCAGACGGGTTTCTAACGGGATTGATTATAACCGGCTTTTGATGATTTTAGCGGTGCTTGAAAAAAGAATCGGGCTGAATTTGAGCAAGCAGGATGTTTATGTGAATGTTATCGGTGGATTGGAGATTGATGAACCTGCGGCGGATTTGGGCGTGGCGCTTGCGGTTGCAACTTGCGCAAGAGATGTTATTGTGAGCCCTGATTCCGTGATTGTAGGCGAAATCGGGCTTTCCGGCGAAATCCGTTCTGTTAACAACCTCGACAAAAGAATAAAAGAAGCCGAAAAACTCGGCTTCAAAAAAATCATTATTCCTAAATCGAACAAGATTAAGAGAGAAGATTTTAAGGATATTGAAATCGTCCCTGTGGAGCGCCTGATGGACGCAATCACCGCCTGTGTTTATAAAGCTGCAGCACAGGTTTGAGTTTCGGATGATTTTTCGACTTTTAAGTCAGATGTGAGCTTTAGCTCATAATAGCTGCCCTGCGCAAGCTCAACTTCTTCGCCTTTTTTCCCGATTGAAGAAAAAGGAGCAGCGGCATAGTGTCCGATGGCGCCGAATGCTCCGCCAATTACAGGAAATGGTGATATAAGAAATGTTTTTGGGTTTTTGAGGTAAGTTTTTGATTTTGCGAGGGATTTGCGGTAATTTTCTTTGCCTGCTTCGCCATATGCGAGAACCTCTTTCCAGTAGGTTCTTTCGCCTTTTATGCGGTTAAATCGCACCTTTTTTTCTTCAACCTGCGTCACAATTCCTTCAATCGAGCGGATTTGGTCGTCAAAAAACAGTTTTTCTGCTTTCAAAGAAACTTCTGCGCCTTTTCCGAACTTTTTCGGCTCTTTTATTTCAAGAATTTCTGCGCTGACGAGGGTTCCGATGGGGATTGTCGAATAAGTCGTGACAACCGGCTCAAGCGTAACAAAATCAACCTTTTTGTAGATTTTATCCTTTGACGCAACTTCATCCAGCGATTTTACTTTCAGCCTTGCGCCCTTTTTGAAGATTGCTGCGGGAAGTATTGCACCGAGGGGCGCTGCGGCAGTTATATTTTTGGATTTTTCATAATTTGAAGCCGGTTCTGCGTCAGATAGGCTGCCTGCGCTTTCGGGATCCTGCGGTTTTGTAGAAATTTCAGGATCTGAAGGTGTTATATCCGGCGTATCCGGCTTTTGTGACGGAGTTTCCGGAAGAATGTTTGCCGGCGGGTTAACCTGCGGCGAAGATGGACTTACCGAGGATTTTTTGTAGTTTGACTGATTAAAGACCGGCATAATAACTCCCGCTCCGCCGGCTGCTGCGGGCACTGCTTCTCTTTTTCGGTTCACTGTCATCGTATAAACCGGAATGTAGAAAAGAACTTCGTCTGCTGAGCCGTTTTTCTTGACTTTTGCCGGCGTATAAACCGTTGATTCAATCGGCGCAAAGTTCAATTCTGCGGTATTTTCATTTGAGTAACAAAAAGCGGGGATAGCAAGGAGATTTAACATCAACAATGTTAAAGCAGTGGATTTTTTAAACATTATTTTCCTTTTCGTCTGTTAAGCGCCGGAAATAGCGGGGTTCCGGCTAAAAGTAACCTCAAAATTTCTCCGAAAATTCGGACAACAATCCCGCCCGCTTTACTACATTCTTCGTAATAACGGGCTTTATGCTGTTTTAGTGTAAAATCAGAGAAAGCTATATGTCTTCAGGATTTTTCTTTTTCCTAAAGACTTCTCTAATCAATAAACACCAACTTTTACGGTGTTTATCCGGCAAAAACCTCTTTGGGCTTTTCTTCACCCGATGGTTTGCCTTCCGTTTACATTTCTTAATATAGCATATCTGATTTTTTTTGCAAGTACTAAAAAAAATATAGCCCGGGTGGCTATCTCACCTTGAAATTCCTTGCTATATCGCGCTGCATGGATTTTTTTGCGATATCTTCGCGTTTGTCATGGAGTTTTTTACCTTTAGCGAGCCCGATTTCGACCTTTGCCCAGCCGTTTTCGAGATAAATAGAAAGCGGAATGATAGAATAGCCCTCTTTTTTAATTTTTCCGGACATTTTCAGTATTTCGTTTTTGTTAAGGAGGAGCTTTCTTTTGCGTTCCGCATCATGGTTGAACCTGTTGCCCTGTTCGTAGGGGCTGATGTGGAGATTGTAGAGCCAGACTTCGCCGTCTTCGATTTTTGCAAAGCTGTCTTTCGGGTTTACGGCGTTTTTTCGTATGGATTTTATTTCAGTGCCTGTCAGTACAATGCCGGCATTGTACTTTTCAAAAATTGTGAAGTCATGAAAGGCTTTTTTGTTATTTACTACAATTTTTCGTCCCATAGCCCGATTATATCACAAAAATCCGCATTTTGCGGGGAATTTTGTCAGGGAAAAGTGCAGCTGTGGGCTGTATTTACTAAAAGTGCTAATGATATTATTATAATATTATGACGACCTACTTAAACCAGTGTTTACGTGAAAATAAAATCATCAGATGGCCCGAAACATGTTTCCCGCTGACCTTTTACATTGCCCCGTTCCGGTGGTACAAGGCGCAGAACGAGGGGTATAAATATATTGCGCTGGTAAAACGGGCGCTGGAAGCATGGGAACGGATTTCCGGAGGGAAAATCAGATTTAAAATCGTCGGAAATCTCAATGATTCGCAGATAAATTTAGACTGGAAAAGAATTGACAGAAAGGCTCTCGGGCACTGTTATTTTCATTTTGATGCAATCGGGCGCCTATATTCTGCGGAGGTGCAAATAGGGCTTTCTGACGGCATAATTCACGCCCAGTATCAGGATGAAAACGAGGTTTATCACACGATTTTGCATGAAATCGGGCATGCGCTGGGCCTCGGTCACAGTCCGAATCAGCAGGATATTATGTACACACCGCACAGGTACGGGGTAATAAATCTTTCCGAAAATGATGGCGAAACGCTGCGCTGGCTTTACAAACTGCCTTTAGGCGCGACGGTAAAAGAGATTTCTAACAAATTCAATATTCCGTCGGATGATTTGGATTACATAATCTCAAAATACACCGGTTCGAGGGCTCCGTCAGGGTTTGAAGAGGTCAAACGTTCGATTGTTTTGCCTAAAAAAGACCTTGAAAAAGACCAGCAAACGCTTGCCGAAATAAAAAAATTCAATCTCGGGATTCAGAACATTCGTGTTTCGCCGGATTTGCAGGAATATATTAAAAAGACATTGATTGATAAGAATAAATAGGGAATTCTTCTTTTTACTTTACCTCTGGTAGATTTTATTTAATTTGTGAGCGTAAAACGCAAGGAATTTTTCTTTTCCGTTCCGATTCCTCCGGGCATCCGGCGTTAATTTGCGATATTTCCGGTTTCAAGAGCCCTCCCCCATAGTCACTCCAAAGAAAAATTCCTTGCGTTTTACTTGTTTAAATTGATTGGCTTGCAGATTAATAATTAAACAAAAAAGCCCCGAAAAATCGAGGCTTTTTTCAAATTATTTCGCTACGATGTTGACCAGTCTTCCGGGAACGACGATTGTTTTCACAACCTGCTTGTCCGCAAGGAACTGCTTAACCTTTTCGCTTTCGAGCGCATGTTTTTCGAGGTCTTCTTTGGTTGATTCTGCGTCAACCTCGATTTTGTCCTTAACTTTGCCGTTAACCTGAACAACGAGGGTTATTGCAGCGGTTTTTGCAAGGTTTTCATCGTATTTTGGCCATTCGGTTTCATGGATTGAACCTGTACCGCCGATTTCGTGCCAGAGGGCTTCTGAAAGGTGAACCGTGGTCGGCGCAAGCAGTTTTAAGAGCGTAATCAGCGCAAAACTAAGGACATTTTTATCCTCATCGCTAAAAGCCTCTTTTTTGCCGATATATTCGTAAATCGCGTTCGTAAATTCGCGATATTTTGAAATAACCGTGTTGAACTGGAACTCGTTTGAAATATCTCCTGTAATTCCTTTGATAGAAATGTGCGTCTGGCGTACAAGCGCATTGTTTTCTTTCGTCAGCGTCGAAGCTTCGGGCAGTTTGTAATCAAAGATGATATTCTCCTGCATAGAAGCATAAAGGCGCCAAACCCTGTTCAGGAACTTGTAACATCCCTCAACGCCCGCATCTGACCAGTCAAAATCCCTTGCCGGCGGAGAATCGGAAAGAATGAACAATCTCGCCGTGTCTGCACCGTAATTTTCAAAGATTTCGTCGGGGTCGACCGTGTTTCCTTTGGATTTTGACATTTTTGAACCGTCTTTTAAGACCATTCCCTGCGTAAGAAGGTTTTTGAACGGCTCATCAAAATCAAGCAGCCCCAAATCTTTCAAAGCCTTTGTAAAGAACCTTGAATACAAAAGGTGCAAAATCGCATGCTCAATTCCGCCGACATACTGGTCAACGGGCAGCCATTTGTTCACAAGCTCTTTTGAAAACGGCGCATTTGCATTTTTTGCGTCAGAATATCTCAAATAATACCAGCTTGAGCAGATAAAAGTATCCATTGTATCGGTTTCCCTTGTTGCTTTTCCGCCACAAACAGGGCAGGTTGTTTCAAGGAAAGTTTTTGAGGTCAAAATCGGCGATTTTCCTGTAACTTTGAAATCAACATCTTCGGGAAGTTTCACGGGAAGCTTATCCTCCGGAACAGGCTGCGGGCCGCATTTTTCGCAATAAACAATCGGAATCGGCGCGCCCCAGTACCTCTGACGGGAAATAAGCCAGTCGCGGAGCCTGTACTGGGTTTTAAATTCGCCATAACCGCCTTTGACTGCTTTTTCTGTGATTGCTTTTTTAGCTGATTCATTGTCCATTCCGTTGAATTCGCCGGAATTTACGAGAATACCGGGTTCTGTGTAGGCAGAATCCAAAGCTCCGTCATTCTGAACTTGTTTCAGAATCTTGCAATCGTTGGATGCTGCTGATGTTTGTTGGGCAGACCCTGAAACAAGTTCAGGGTGACAATTATTATCAGGAACAATTACCGTTTTTAGGGGCAAATTATATTTCTTTGCAAAATCAAAATCTCTCTCATCATGCGTCGGAACAGCCATTACAGCGCCGGTTCCGTACTCAACAAGCGCATAATCCGCCGTCCAGAGCGGGAACTCTTCGCCTGTGAACGGGTTAATTGCGTGCGTGCCGAGCGGAACGCCTGTTTTTACGCGCTCTGTGGAGAGCCTTTCGATTTCGGTCATTTTGCGTGCGTTTGCGCGGTATGCTTCGACCGCTTCTTTTTGTTCGGGGGTGGTGAGTTTTTCAATATCCTTGTATTCCGGCGCAACAACGAGGTAGGTTATGCCGTAAACCGTGTCAGGGCGGGTTGTATAAACCGGGATTTCGAGCCCGTCGATTTCTTTTACCTTAAATTTAAGGATTGCGCCTTGAGATTTGCCAATCCAGTTTTTCTGCATAATTTTTACACTGTCAGGCCAGCCCTCGAGTTTGTCAATGTCGGCTAAAAGCTGTTCGGCGTAGTCGGTGATTTTCAAAAACCACTGTGAAAGGTATTTTTTCTCGACAACGCTGTCGCAGCGCCAGCATTTTCCGTCGATTACCTGCTCATTCGCAAGAACCGTGGCGCATTTGTCGCACCAGTTCACAGCTGCCTCTTTTTTGTAGGCAAGGCCTTTTTTATATAACTGCAAAAACAGCCACTGCGTCCACTTGTAGTAGTCAGGCTTGCAGGTTGCGACTTCTCTGTCCCAGTCGTACATCAGACCGAGCTTTTTGAGCTGCATTTTCATATATCCGATGTTTTCGTCTGTCCATTTTTCGGGGCTTTCGCCATGCTGGATTGCTGCGTTTTCAGCCGGCAGCCCGAAACTATCCCATCCTATCGGGTGAAGAACGTTAAATCCGTGCATTTTCTTGAATCTGGCTATAACGTCCGTAATTGTGTAGTTTCTGACGTGCCCCATGTGCAGTCTGCCTGACGGGTAGGGGAACATGGAAAGTGCATAATATTTCGGCTTGTCCGAATCATCGTTGGTTTTGCCAAATCCCGTTTCTTCCCATTCTTTTTGCCACTTTTTTTCAATTTCTTGCGGAAAATACTGTTCTTTTATCACTTTTTCATCCTCTAATGTTTGTCAATGATAAAATTATAACCGAAAAAAATACATATATAATATAAGGGATTGAATTGGTGCTTTATTTCTACGGAGGAAATCTTTTCCTGCCTTACTTTAGGGAGTAATTGCAAATGTAGGGTGGGAAAAACGAAGTGGTTCCCACCGTAAAAGTTTGTGAAGTAAAAAGCGCAGTATATTTATTTTTCGACGCCTACGAGCTGAAGTGAACCGAGCTGAAAAATGAATATACTGCGCTTTTTACGCTAAATCATCCGGCTTACCGAAACAAAATGGTCATTTCTCAATGTTTATAGTACAATATAATTATATAAACGGAATAATTAGGGAAGAGGAAGCATGACATCACAAACAAATTATAGTGCTGATAATATTAGAGTTTTGGAGGGGCTTGAGGCTGTAAGAATGCGTCCCGGTATGTATATCGGCTCCACATCACAGCGCGGGCTGCATCATTGTATATATGAAATCGTTGACAACTCAATCGACGAATCACTTGCAGGCTATTGTAAAGTAATCAAAGTTACAATCAACGAAGACGAAAGCGTAACCGTAGAAGACGACGGACGCGGAATTCCGTGCGATATAAAACCCGATTCCGGCAAATCCGCACTGGAAATCGTTCACACGGTTCTTCATGCGGGCGGAAAATTCGGCGACGGCGGTTATAAAGTGTCAGGCGGTCTGCACGGCGTAGGTGCATCCGTTGTAAACGCGCTTTCTGAAAAATATGTTGTAGAAGTTTCCCGTGATGGCTGGGTTCACAGGCAGGAATATCTTAGAGGCGAGCCAACAACCCCCGTTGAAAAGATTAAAGAAACCGATAAAACCGGCACAAAAACAACTTTCTGGCCTGACCCTGAAATTTTTCAGGAAACAACCCAGATTGACCGTGATGTAATCGCAAACCGCCTCAGAGAAATGGCGTTTTTGAACAAAGGTTTGAAAATAGTTTACATCGACGCAAAAACCAAAGAAGAACAGGATTTCCACTACGAGGGCGGCATCGGAAGCTATGTTGATTTCTTAAACAAGAACAAAACCGTGCTTTTTGAAGAACCGATTTACATCGACAAGCAGGTGGGCGATATCCGTGTTGAAGTTGCAATGCAATATACCGACGCATACAACGAATCCGTCTTAAGCTTTGCAAACAACATCAACACTCACTCCGGCGGAACGCATTTGACCGGTTTTAGAAACGCAATTACACGTGTTTTGAATGATTATGCAAGAAAAAACAACATGCTCAAAGATTCCGAATCAAATCTCTCCGGAGACGACGTTAGAGAGGGTTTGACGGCGATTGTCAGCGTGAAAATCCCGAATCCGGAATTTGAAGGGCAGACAAAAGAAAAACTCGGAAGTTCCGAGGCAACAGGTGCTGTTCAAGACGCTGTTAGAGATAAATTGCAGGAATGGCTTGATTTTAACCCGAAATTCGGTAAAATAATCATTGAAAAAACCCTCCAGGCGCAGCGCGCACGCGAGGCAGCAAGAAAAGCAAGAGAATTGACAAGAAGAAAAACCGTTCTTGAAAACTCCACGCTTCCCGGAAAGCTCGCTGACTGTTCAAACCGTGAGCCTGAAAAATGCGAATTGTTCATTGTAGAGGGTGATTCTGCGGGCGGTTCGGCTAAACAGGGCAGAAACAGAATGTTTCAGGCAATTTTGCCTTTGAGAGGTAAAATTTTGAACGTTGAGCGTGCACGTCTTGACAGAATGTACGGAAACAACGAAATCCAGTCGCTTATTCAGGCGATTGGCATTAATATAAGCAAAAACGAAGATGACGTTGACCTTGAAAAACTGCGTTATCATAAAATTATCTTCATGACCGACGCAGATGTTGACGGTGCGCACATCAGAACACTGCTTTTGACGTTCTTCTTTAGATATGCAAAACCGTTGATTGACAAAGGTCATGTTTACATTGCGCAGCCGCCTTTGTACAAAATTACAATAGGCAAACAGTCCGAATACCTTTATGACGACCGGGCTCTGGACAAAATGCTTCGTGAAAGGGGCATCAAGGGCTTGACTTTGTACGATAAAAAGAAAGCAAAAGTCGTTGCTGACGACGAATTGGTCACGCTTCTGGGCAACATGTCGAATTACTACAATTCGTTCAATAGCCCGCTGATTAACCCGATTCCGTCGGTTATGATTCGCGGTTTGATTCGTTCGGAAATGGAAGTTGCTGATTTTGACAGTCAGGAAACTATGCAAACCCGCTGCGAATACCTTAACCACTACCTCAAAGATCACGCAGAAAACTACGGAATCACCGAGGCAAAGGATTACAGCGTAGAAATTAAATTTAACTCAGAAACGAATAAATACAATCTGAAACTCTTGCTGGGCGAGGACAAAGAACCTGTTCTTATTACTTCAAACCTCATCAAGAGCACGGAATATCAGAGAATCAAAAACGCATATCCTTTAATCAGAAGCTTTTTGATTGAGGAAGAAAAGGTTCTGGTGCTGGATTTGGGCACAGAAGAGGTTCAAATCACATCATTTGCGGAACTTCAGAGAATCGTGGAAGAAAGGGGCAAAAAAGGGCTCACATTGCAGCGATTCAAAGGTCTGGGCGAGATGATGCCGCAGCAGCTCTGGGAAACAACAATGGATCCTGCGACAAGAACGCTCTTGAAAGTTCATATCGAAGACGCAATGCTATGTGACCAGCTTTTTGATATTCTCATGGGCGACAAGGTTGAACCCCGCCGTGATTTCATCGAATCGAATGCGGTTTATGCGACGAATATTGATACATAATTAATATTTATTTGTCCGAGAAAAGTTCGTGATAAGGAACGAAGTGACGTGAACGAACTTTTTG
>OGOC01000410.1_pt1 | contig 43638 bp, 43 predicted proteins | sample 1552561 | NCBI WGS metagenome assembly OGOC01 (sample SAMEA2580148, study PRJEB22360) | human gut metagenome | biome: human gut; feature: human-associated habitat; material: faeces | place: Denmark | collected 2008/2010
ACTGCATCTTCTGCAGTTTTTGCAGGCTTATTTGCAGACTTAATTGAATCCAGCTTAAAAGCGACAGCAAATCTTGCGTCTTCCAGCTTTGCTTTGGCTGCTTCCAGCTCTATTTCTGCAAGTCTAGCTTTATAAATAGCCCTTGAAACCACTGAATCAGCCGCACTCAAGGTATTTTTGTTAATAAGCTCGGTTTGGGCCTTTTCGACAATTTTTGCCATAGGCTCAGCCTTTTTAGCGCATCCGCCCAGAAGAGTGGCCGCTGTAAGCCCTGTATAAAGCGCTGCCGCTTTGATATTCATAATTTATTCCTTTCATAATGTTTATTCGACAGGTATATTGCTTATAATATCCCTGAAATTTAAAATTTTTGCAATATTTTCAGAAGTTTAAGCGATTGTTACAATGCACTTAATATTATCACTATATATCGTAACGTAATAAATGGATATTATTTTTATAAAACAAAAATTTATAACAGGCGGCAGAATTTCAGCGGTAATGAACAAAAAGTTTCTCTATTTTATATTACTAATAAATAATAGAGTGGGAGAAATATTATGCCGGAAAATAAGTGTATATCGTTATTAATGGTAGAAGATCATAAACTGCTGCGGGTAGGGCTTAAATCGCTTTTTGAGGACTGTAATGACATAAAAGTCATCGCGGAAGCACAAAGCGGGAAAGAGGCTGTCGAAAAAGCAAAGAATATAAAGCCGGATGTTATACTTATGGACATTGGATTGCCCGATATAAGCGGAATTGAGGCAACTAAGCGCATTCTGAACGACAATCCCGACCAGAAAATCATAATGTTAACCTCGCACACGACGGAAAAAGAGGTCATGGACTCGCTCAGTGCAGGCGCTTACGCCTATGTTCTAAAGGATATCAACACAGAACTGCTGATTATGGTTATAAAATCCGTAAAAGACGGCGCAATCTGGCTTGACCCTAAAATCGTACCGCTCATAAGGAACCAATCCTCCTGTTTCATCCCCCAAAAACAAAGTTCTAGAGCGACTTTCCGGGCGCAGCACGCAAATCTTACGGAACGGGAATATGAAGTATTAAAGCTCGTGGTTGACGGAAAATCGAATTTTGAAATTGCCAACACGCTCACAATAAGCGAACATACTGCAAAAGCGCACGTTTGCAATATTATTCAAAAGCTGGTGGTTGACGACAGGACTCAGGCTGCTGTTAAGGCGATTAAAGAGGGGCTTGTTTAAGTAAAAAGTCCTTATTCCGCCAAAAGTGCATCCAAAACCTGCTGTGCATCGGCAACTATGCCAATATCACAACACTGAAAAATAGGCGCGTTAGGGTCAGAATTGATTGCTATGACTTTTTTAGCGTTTGTAATACCGACAAGGTGTTGAATAGCCCCCGAAATGCCGAGTGCAATGTACAAATCCGGTGCAATTGTGTGCCCTGTTTGTCCGACCTGAATTGTTTGCTCTGCCCACCCTAGCTCAACCGCAGCCCTTGAAGACGCCGGTGAAATGCCCAATTTTTCGGCAAGTCTGTACATTTTTCCGAAATTTTCGGAAGAACGCAGCCCTGCGCCACCCGCAACAACGATTTTTGCTGCTTCAAGGCTGTTGTCAATAGCTTTAAATTCGCGTTTTATAACCTTTACGGCCTCTTCGTTCCGTGAAATTTGAGGCTCAATACGGTTTATATTCATTGATTTTTGCGGAATTTCACCGGTTGTGACGAGAGCTCCCGGTCGTATTGTCGCGCAATTCGGGTCAGTTTTTGAAGAAATAACAGCCATAAGCTGCCCCCCGTAAGTCGGACGCGTTGCAAGGAGTTTGCCCTGCTCATCAATATCAATCATTGTACAATCCGCTGTCAATCCTAGGTTCAAACTGGAGGTTACGCGGGGAGCAAGCTCTCTTCCGAGTGCGGTTGCTCCTACAAGGAGTATATTTTGATGGTTTTGTGCCAGAAAATCGCTTATCGCACCGGTCAGCGTACAAATTTCATTGTCAGCAAAAACAGGACTTACCAGAAGAAAAAGGTTATCCAGTCCTTTATTTTTGAGCTGTTCAGCCAGCTCATCCGCATATTCGGGTGCTGTTGCAATTAGAGCATTGATTTCAACATTTTTCAAGCTGCTTGCAGCGTAGGTAATTGTTTCGATTGAAACAGGTGTTATCAAATTGTTGTGAGTTTCCGCAAAAACAAGGAGTTTTGTCATGAATGCACCTCCTTAACCGCCTCAAGAAGGAGTTTTGCAGCTGCTTCCGGCGAAAAATCATCGATAATCCGGCATTCCCGTGTTATTTCGGGACGAAATGCTTTTTTTACAATTGTTGGGGAACCGGCAAAACCGATTTGTGAATCGTCCGCACCTATATCTGCTGCACTGAGGATTTTCACAGGGATATCCTGAGCGCGCATGAAATCTTCAATAAGCGGTTTTTTCACACACTCTCTTGAATTAACAGCAAGGAGCGCGGGTGTTTTTATCTCAATTTCTTCTTTAATGCACGGAGTTTCGCGTTTTAAGGTAAGTTTTCCGTCATTATATTCAAGAAATTCGCAAACAAGCACTGAAGACGGCACGCAAAGCTTTTGTGCAAGCGCAGGAGGAACCTGTGCCGTATCACCATCAACAGCCTGCTGACCACAAAGAATCAAATTAAAATTCGGCACAAATTTTCTGATAAAACATTCGAGGCAATACGATGTAGCGAGTGTGTCAGAGCCGGCGAACTTCTTATCACAGAGCAAAAACGCCTCATCAGCACCCATTGCAAGCCCGTATGATAAGGATTCAACAGCCTGGGTCGGCCCCATGGATAAAAGGGTTATTTTTGTGTCAACAATCGCTTTTTTCACGTCCAGCGCAATCTGCATTGCGCCCATGTCGTAAGGATTTATGATTAAATCCATTCCTGCTCGGTCAATGGTATTATTTGCCGTCCATTTTATGTCATTTGTGTCGGGAACCTGCTTAATGCAGACCAGAATGTTAAATGTCATATTACATGTCCAATCCGAGGTCTAAAACCGGCGCATTTGCTACGATTGCGCTGGTTGAAATTATATCAACTCCGCTTGATGCGATTTTATTAACAGTATCGAGTTTAACATTTCCGCTGGCCTCGACAATAGCCCGTTTGGCTATAAAATCTACGCATTTTTTCATATCCTCGACGCCCATGTTGTCGAGCATAATAATATCAGCCTTATTTTCGACTGCCTCTTTAACCTGCTCAAAAGTATCGCATTCGACTTCGATTTTATGTGCGTGAGAGCCATTTTGGCGCAGGCTTTGCACCGCATTTGTAATTGAACCGGCATGTTTAATGTGGTTGTCTTTAACCATTGCGCAGTCGCTTAAATTGAACCTGTGAAGCTTTCCGCCGCCCACAGCAACCGAATATTTTTCAAAAAGCCTGAATCCGGGCGTATTTTTCCTTGTATCAACAATAAAAGCGCTGTATGGCTTGATTGCTTCCTGATATTTTGCTGTTTCTGTTGCAATACCGGACATTCGCTGAATATAGTTCAGTGCGGTTCTTTCACCAGTCAAAATCGCTCTTGCAGGGCCGATAATTTTAGCGAGGGTTTGGCCTTTTTGGATTTTTTCGCCCTCTTGCACATCAAAATCAATCCTGACATCCTTTGAGAGGATTCGAAAAACTTTTTTGAAGACAGGAAGCCCGCAAATTACGCCATCCGCGCGCGTATTCAAATACGCAGTAAGAAATTCAGAATCCGAGTATAGAAAGTCCGTTGTAATATCTCCATAGCCGACATCCTCTTCCAGAGCGTTTTTTACGTGTTTTTCTATAATAAAATCATTTAACAGAAACTGATGATTCATTGTTTTTTACCTCGACAGAAATTTTTTCCGGAACAGCGGGCGAGTCAGACCTGAAATGTGCACCTATTGACTCTTTACGTTTGAGTGCCATATTTGTAATAACCAGCGCAACATGCAAAAGGTTACGCAGCTCAAATTCTTCTGCGCTTGTGCAGAAACGGTTCCGCCCGAATTCTTCTGATATTTTTTTGAGGTCGGAAAGTGCCTGCAATAAAGAGTTTTCATCTCTAATTATGCCGACATTTTTCCACATTGTATCTTTTAGCCTGTTAATTAGAGCATTTACATCGCAATCTGCATCCTCCGGCTCGTCTTGGGGTGCGTAATTTTTGATTGTAGAAAGGATAGAATCGTCAATCACGTCAGAAACCTGCAGATTTTCAAAGGAAAGCGTGTTCACCAGTTCAAAAGCGGTAACAACGCACTCCAGAAGCGAGTTGCTGGCGAGTCTATTAGCTCCGTGTAAAGAAGTACAGCCCGCTTCGCCAATAGCGTATAGGTGCCGGATAGAGGTTGTTCCGTCAACAGACGTTTTTATGCCGCCCATGCAGTAATGCGCCGCCGGTGAAACCGGAATATAGTCTTTTGTGACATCAACGCCATTTTCAAGGCATTTTTTATAAATATTCGGAAATCTTGTTGTAAATGTGTCTATCGGAATAAGCGATGCATCAAGAAAAACCCTTTCTTCGCCAGATGCTTCAAGCTCTTTGACAATTGAGCGGGAAACAATATCACGGGGAGCAAGGTCTTTTTGCTCATGATAGCGTTCCATGAAGTATTCGCCCTTGCTGTTTACAAGTTTTGCGCCCTCACCTCTGACAGATTCAGAAATCAAGAACCTTGATTCGTCATTATCAAGCGAAAGCGCCGTAGGATGGAACTGAATAAACTCCATATCTTTAATTTCGGCTTTTGCCCTGACTGCGAGTGCCAACCCGTCGCCTGTAGCAACCGATGGGTTTGTTGTGTATTTGTAAACCTGCCCGACCCCGCCTGTAGCAAGCACAGTGGCACCTGCATAGATGGTTTCAAATTCTTTCGTAACTTCATTAAACGAAATAACACCCCTGCATTCGCCTTTTGCGTCAATCAAAAGTTCAACAGCATGGCATTGCTCGTAAATTGAGATATTTTCAGAAATAGTTTTATCGTTTTTAACCTTGTTTACGAGCGCTTTTTCGATTCCGTAACCTGTAGCGTCACCGCCGACATGGAGAATTCTTCTTACGCTGTGAGCACCTTCGAGCGTGAAAGTCAGCCCGTTGTGTTTGTCCCTGTCGAATTCCACGCCGTAGCTCATCAAGTCTTTTATTGCGTACTGGCTGTTTTCAGAGATAAATTTTACAACATTAAAATCAGAAAGTCCGCAGCCGGCTTTTATTGTGTCCGCAACATGCAAACTAACGGAATCGGGTGCATTTTCGGGCAAAACTCCGACAATACCGCCTTGCGCATATCTGGAATTGCTTTCAGAGAGCTGTGATTTTGTCAGCAAAAGTATCCCGTCAGGGAGGTTCATGCTCTCGGACAACTTAATTGCGGCATAAAGTCCTGAAATACCGCTGCCGACTATAACTACTGAATATTTTGAATGTTTCATTGGCATAATTACTATAAATATAATACAAACGCATTTTAATTGCCATACACTAGCGGCGAATTTTTTTCATAATGAACGGATAAATGAAAGAAATATAAAATGCAATGAAAAAGGCTGTTGCTGCGGACGCATAGCGTTTTATAAAAATTGCAGCAAAGAATTTATCAGCCAAAAACATAACAAGATAAAACAATAAAAGCCCAAAAATTACAGAAAAAAGCGTTTTTGGCGATTTTTTGAATACAACCTCAAAGTTTACAAACCTTTTTTCCATAATCCAGCCTGTAAAAGCGCCGTAAACAAAAGCAAGCTTGCCGTAAACGCCATGCTTCATATCCAGCGGATTTATTGTATCAACCAGCGGATTGTATGTCCGCATTTGAGCGCAGCATTTCAAATGCAGGTACAGGTATAAAATTAGCCCTATAATCATTATTATTGTATAGAAAATCAAGTCATTTCCGGGTTTCTTATCTATCCATTTCAATGTTTTATCAGTAAAAAGAATAATAAACAGCCCGATTATAATGGAAACGATGACATCCTGCGGAGTGTGAACGCCAATATAGTTTCTCGAAAACGCAACGAGCACCACAAGAAGCACCATTAACCCCAGCACCAATCTGTTTTTTCGCCATAAATATCCTGCAGAACCCCAGACACTCATTGCTCCTGCCGTATGCCCGCTGGGAAAAGAATATCCGTCCGCCGCAGGCAAAGCCCGCTCAATCGGGCTAACTCTGGAGTCAATAAGCCACGGTCGCTTTATGCAGGCAGTCATTTTCAAAAAAACATTCAAACAAAGGGTCAAAGCAAAGTTAAAAAGCATGAAAATTCCAGCTTTTTTATCAAAATACCAGTAAATAACAGCTAAAAATCCCAGAGGGATAATTACTTCGCCAAACCACGTTGCTGACATGAAAAATATATCAAAAACTCCGTTTGTCGCATCTCTTAGCTGCTGCAAAAGCAGTAAATATTCAATTTGAAGCTCCATTGTTCCGAACATATTCTAATTCTAAAATAATTGAAAGCTTACGGCAATTTATTTACATTAAGAATTGATATTCTGTTTTAAATATGCTTCAATAAACCCGTCAATCTCCCCATCCATAACTGAATCCACATTCCCGACCTCAAAGCCCGTTCTGTGGTCTTTAACCATTTTGTACGGGTGAAAAACGTATGAGCGGATTTGGGAGCCAAAATTTATATCAAAATTTTCGCCTTTAAGCTCCGCAAGTTTTTTATCATGCTCAGCCTGCTTGATTGCGAGCAGTTTTGAAGCAAGCATTTGCATTGCTGTTTCTTTATTTTGAAGCTGGGAGCGCTGCTGCTGGCATTTTACGACAATCCCGGTCGGTTTATGCAGGATTCTGACGGCAGTTTCAACCTTGTTGACATTTTGCCCTCCGGCGCCGCCCGAGCGCATTGTATCAACCTCCAAATCCTCCGGCGGGATATGTATAGCCTTTTCAAAATCCTCAAGCACAGGGCTAACCTCAAGCGACGCAAAACTCGTCTGGCGTTTTCCACTGGCGTTAAACGGAGAGATTCTGACAAGCCTGTGAACGCCTCTTTCGGCTTTTGCAAGCCCGAAAGCATATTTTCCGCTTACTTTTATTGTTGCGGACTTGATTCCGGCCTCATCGCCGTCCGATTTATCCAGCAATTCGACTTTCCAGCCCTTTGTTTCTGCCCATCTGGAGTACATTCTGAGTAACATTTGCGCCCAATCCTGCGCATCTGTGCCGCCTGCGCCTGCATTTACAGTCAAAATCGCATCGTAGGCGTCATATTCACCGGAAAGCGTTGTTTGCACTTCCCATTCATTCATCTCTTTTTCAAGGGATTCAAGAGTATTTTGAAGCTCCTCCCAGATTGATTCATCCCCGGTTTCGTTGTAAAGCTCAACAAGGATATTGCAATCTTCAATTTTTTTATCCCAATTTTCAGCTTTTTCGAGGGTATTTTTGCATTCTGTAAGCTCCTGCGAGAGTTTTGCGGCATTCTGGGGATTTTGCCAGATTTCTTCGCTCTGGAGTTTTAAATCAAGCTCTTTTGCCTTCTTTTCTATGCTGGAAAGGTCAAAGGCACTCCTTCGCTTTGTTTATTTTCAAAGCAAGCTCTTCTAATTTTTGTTTTTGTTCAATATCTATCATTTTATTTTAGTTCCATCTTTTGCAGCACCAAGAATAGCTCTGATAATAGGCAAATTGCTAAAACCCATTACCGGAGAAGCTGCTATATTTTGTATTAGGCGCTCATTTATCTCTTCTTTTGGGGTTTCTTTCAACATTGCTGTTGCGTTTTTATTTGTGCGGGGTTTAATTTGCGGAATTTTAGTAAATTTTGCGGCCCCAAAGGTGATTTTATTCATATTTTTAACCCTTTCAACTACATTTTATTATAAAAACGTACAGAAATTTTTTTGCTACTTAGTAAAAAAATGTAAAGCCTAGCTCTTCAAACTTTTTAGGGCATTTTCAACATTTTTGTAAAGCGAGCGCATGCAGTTTCCAAAATCCTCTTTTGCTTCCGCAAAACTGAACGGAAACACGTTTGGTTGTGTTTTTCCTCGCTTAAAAACATGGAATTTAACGTCATGGAAAAAATCCCCGCCCAAATCTTCAATGTAAACGCTTGCGTTGTTTTTTTCAAGGTAATTATTGAGCGCGCTCATGTTGTTTTCATTGATAATGTTTGAATATTTCCCGTTTTTGCGCATTCCGTTTTGGATATTAATGTTTACGCTTTTTCCAAGCGGAGAATACAGCTTATCAACCTGAAAAGGAGCAAATGCCACAATTTTTGCCATAATTATCCTTTCTTTGCCGCACCTGCGATTTCAGAATCCATACGCAGAAACACAGGTTTAATTTTTTCTTTTTCTGTAATTTTTCCTGCGGGAATTTCGCCCCATTTTAAGTCATCCAGCTTAATTTCAGCGGGTTTTTCCGACCTATTAAGCTGTTCATAAATATCCTGCGAAATATTAGGCGTATAAGGCGCAAGAAGCGCACCGATAAACCGCATAGCCTCGAGTACATTGTAGAGAACTTGCGCACATTCAGCCATTTTGCCCTCTTTCGCAAGCCCCCAGGGCGCTGTGTCATTTACGTATTTGTTAACAACATTGGAAAAATTAACAATTTCCTGCGCAGCTTCTGCAACTTCGTAGTTATCAAAACGCTTTTTGACGGATTTTACGGTATTCAGGGCTTCTTTTGCGATTTCATTATGAGAATCCGTTATAAATTCCGGTTTTATGTCGCCGTCAAAGTATTTTACCTGCATATTGAGCGTTCTGTTGAGCAAATTGCCGATATTGTTGGCCAAATCAGCGTTAACTCTTTCTTTGAAGTCCAAATCAGAGTAATTTCCGTCCCGTCCGGTCGGAGCCGTTACCATCATGAAATATCTGAACGCGTCAGGATGAGCGAGTTCAAAGGTTTCCATCACATCTTTGGGTGCGATGACATTTCCGATGGATTTTGACATTTTTGTCTGGTCAATCGTAATCCAGCCGTGCGCAAGAATTGTTTTAGGCAGCGGCAAATCAAGCGCCAGCAAAAATGCCGGCCAATAAATCGCGTGGAACTTCAAAATATCTTTACCTATGACCTGAACATCAGCAGGCCAGTATTTTTTGAAGTTTTCATGCGGATTTTCAGGGTCATAGCCAAGAGCTGTGATATAATTTGATAGCGCGTCAATCCAAACGTAAATAATCTGCGAATCATCACCCAAAACCGGTATTCCCCAGCTTACCGAATCTTTTGAGCGGGAAACAGAGATATCCTCGATATGTTCAAGCTGGTTCAAAACCTCATTTGCCCTGAAATCCGGTTGAATGAAGTCCGGATTGCTTTTTATGTGCTCTATAATTCTGTCTTTATATTTTGAAAGTCTAAAAAAGTAGTTTTCTTCCTTAACTTCCTCAGGTTTTTTGAGGTGATCTGGACAAAGTCCGTCCTCTGTCAAATCACGCAGATTCAGGAACGATTCACAGCCGGAGCAGTACAAGCCGGTGTAAGAATGTTTGTAAATATCGCCATTATCCTGCAATTTTTTGAAGATTTTCTGAACAATTTCTTCATGCTGCCTATCAGTCGTTCTTATAAATTGATTGTAAGAAATATCGAGCCCGTTCCAGCATTCTTTGAATTTTTCCGCGTTAATATCGCAGAGTTCTTTAGGGGTAATACCCTGTGCAGCCGCTGTTTTTTGGATTTTTATACCATGTTCGTCCGTTCCGGTAAGAAAATAGACATCGTCGTATCTCTGGCGGAAATGACGGGCAATAACGTCAGTTTGTATCTTTTCATAAGCGTGCCCGATGTGGGGTGCGCCGTTTGCGTAGTCAATAGCCGTTGTTAAGTAAAATTTTGTCATAATTTTTCCTATTTTTATCTTATTTGCTATGATAAAATTACCACAAAAATAAGTTTTTGTGGTGTAAAAATTAGATTTTGACCTGCTTTGCAGGAGATTCCCGCTTTCGCGGGGATGACAGGAATTATTTTTCATTCCCGGCCTGACCGGGCGTCTCCGGAGCATCCGGTCAAGATTTACAAACCAAAGGAGATATAAAATGTCAGAACGTTTAAATTCACGCAAAAACGATGAATTAAGAGAAATTAATTTTATAAAAGATTATACAAAACACGCTCTAAGTTCTGTTTTGGTTCAATTTGGTGATACAAAAGTAATAGTAACCGCCTCCGTTGACGAAAAAGCGCCTAAATGGATGGAAAAAGACGACCCGCGCGGGTGGGTTACGGCGGAATATTCGCTTTTGCCGACCTCAACCCACACAAGATGCCAGAGAGAACGCACAAAAATTTCCGGCAGAACACAGGAAATTCAACGTTTAATCGGTCGCAGCCTGCGTTCGTGCGTTGATTTGGAAAAATTAACAGGGCTTACTATCACAATTGATGCAGATGTAATTCAGGCTGACGGAGGAACACGCTGCGCAAGCATTTGCGGCGGATATATTGTGCTTGAAGACGCAATAAACAAGCTTATTGCGGACGGGAAAATTGCTCAGAATCCGATTTTGGAGCCTATTGCGGCGGTTTCAATTGGTTTGATTGACGGTGAAGTGAAGCTTGATTTGGATTATTCGGAAGATTCGCACGCACAGGTGGATTCCAATGTTGTAATGACAAAAAGCGGCAAAATTATTGAATTCCAGACTACGGCAGAGGGAAATCCCTTTTCAAAAGCCGAGCTTTATCAGATTTTGGATACAGCTGAAGCTGCAATTCACAAAATCATTGGAATGTATTAAGAAAAAACGTAAAAACGTCTACCAGTGAGCCGATCCGTATTTTTCCCAGTGCGAGATTTTTTCGTTAATTTCTTCGCGAACCTGTTTTACGCTTTTTCCGCTGGAGGGCAGAATTTGTTCATCTGCAAGCAGTTCAAAATCCATAAGCGTTTCTTTTAAACGCCTTACAGTGGCTTTTACCCGCTCTCTTTGCTGAAACTGCCATCCTTTGAACCCGCACTCCGGAGGAAAAAGTGACCAGCCGTTTCTGGGGGCTCTGCGGCAGCAATCCGGACGTGTGGGGTGGATAGCGCAGGTGTTTTGCTCTGTCAGGTGCGGACAATAGTAAAATGCAATCTTTGATTCGTCAAAATCAGGGTTCTTTTTTAATTCCTTAAGAATATTTTCGACATGAGCGGGAACAGCTTTTCTGGCGTCTTCAACGGTGGGGTATTTTTTGAAAATTTCAACAAAAACCCTCGCTTCCTCCTGTCCTTGCGCAGCAAGCTCTTTCAACTCCTCATGCGTGTAGGGAGTTGTTATGGCTTTGCAGCATTGACCGCACATTTTGCATAAATGTTGGGGAAATTCCTCCCCAAGACCTTTTTCGATACCCATAATGCAATTATAACTTTAATTTTTCCGCAATGCAAAAAATTTATGTTATATTAAGCCGTAGGAGAAAGATATGATAAATACATTGATTTTTGACCTTGACGGAACGCTCTTAAACACTCTGGAAGACCTGAAAAATGCGACGAATTTTGCATTAAATAAATTCGGTTATCCGGAACGTTCGATTGAAGAAATAAGGAATTTTGTAGGCAACGGAGTTCGGAAACTTATTGAACGCGCACTCCCGAACGGAGCTGAAAATCCGGATTTTGAGGCTTGCCTTGATACATTTAAAAAAAATTACAAAGAAATCATGTACAATCACACAGCACCCTATAACGGCATCTTTGAAATGTTAAAAATCGCGCGTGAAAAGGGCTGCAAAATTGCTGTAGTTTCCAACAAGTTTGATGTAGCCGTTAAAGAGCTTTGCGGGCGTTATTTTGGCTCGTTAATAGACATTGCAATCGGAGAATCGGAAAATGTTCGCAAAAAACCGGCACCTGACAGCGTTTTTGAGGCAATGAAGCTTTTAAACTCAAAACCTGAAAATTCTGTTTACATCGGGGATTCCGATGTTGACATAGAAACGGCCAAAAATGCAAAATTGCCCTGTATAAGTGTAACATGGGGATTTCGGGACAAAAATTTTCTTATTGAGCATGGCGGCAGAATTTTCATTGACAGACCGATGGAAATTTTCACTAAATTACAGGAAATTCAGCATTAAACCTCTTGAAAAGTTTTAAAATGCGTTTTTACGAGGTTTTTGAGCTCATCTTTTGAAAATCTGCCCGCAATCTTTCTCGCAGCGTCGATAACAGCGGAATTGCAGCCTTTCGGGATTTGTACACCGTATTTTGAGGAAAAATCTGCCATTATCTTCAAAAACTGCTCTCTGGCAAGAATAGAGGCAGCTGCGACCGCAATATCGCTTTCCGCCTTGCAACGCTGTTCGAGTTTTATATTCTGACCCTTGCCCATTAATGCGTTTTTTATGAGTTTTTCATCGCCGAATTTATCAGAAAGCGCGTATTCACAATCTGCCTTTTCCAGTATATTTTCGATGGTTCTGGCATGTCCCCAGGCAAGAAGTTTGTTCAAATTGCCAAATTTTGAGTACAATTCGTTGTATTTTGCCGGATTTATCGTAACAATTGAAAAAATGCAGTTGTTTTTCACTGCAGCAGCCAGTTTCGGGATTTGTGCGTCGGAAACCTTTTTGCAATCCTTGATTCCGGCCTTCAAGAGAATTTCAGAGTTTTTTTCATCGGTTAGAACACCGGCAATAACCAGCGGCCCGAAAAAATCGCCTTTTCCGGACTCATCTACGCCAATATGTTTTGCCGGAATGGTAATATCGGGAGTTTCTGCTACGGGCACAGATTTTATGCCGAGAAAGGCCTCGACTTTAGAAGCGATTTCGCTAATATCAGCCCCCTGAAGAAGAAATTTGCCCGAATTATAAAAAATAGCGGTATATTTTGAGGTTTTAGCGCGCCAGAAAGCGTATTGCTGTGCAGATATCACAGCATTTTCCCGTACAAAAAACTCACGAAGCGAAGCTTCTTTGCCGGTGTCGATTTTTACCGTGTAATTGTTCATCTGCCCGCTATCTCCTCGTTTTTAGATATTTCGTAACAACTATATCACAATCATGCCATGCCCGTGAAAATGGTATAGAATATTAGCCTGAAAGTGTATGTTATGAGAAAATTCCGCAGAATTTTAAATATCTTTTTAATAATTGCCGCAGTTTTCGGGGGGATTTACCTTGTTTTGTGCTTCGTGCTGCCGTTTTTGCTTAATTCAAAAGATTATTCTGGCATAATTTCGGACGCAGTCAAAAGCCAGACGAATCTTAATCTTGTTATCCATAATTACAGGATTAAAGTATCTCCAAAGCTCAATTTGAGCGTTGACGCGGAGAATGTTCAGCTTTTTTACCCGAATAAGACCCAGATTCTTGATATAAAAAATGTAAACCTCGATTTTTCTACACTTGCAATGCTCCACAGGGAATTAAAGCTCGAAAAGGTTTCTGCCGATAGTGTTCAAATTTCCACAAAATTGTTAAAAAACGGGAAATTTACTCTTCAGGAGTATCTTGAGAAAAATTACAAAGAACAGGAATCATCCCGGCTTAAAATCTCAGATGAAATTCCGTCGATAAATGTAAATTCGCTGTTAATTAAGATTAAGGACGAAAAAACAGCCCAAAAATTCAAGCTGGAAGCGCAGAATTTAAAAATTTCAAACAAACTCCTGACGAACAGCCACAAACTGGCCGCATCAGGCACATTGTTCTGCGGAACCGGCAAAATAGCGGATTTTAACTTAAAACTGGCGTTTTCTGACAAATTAATCAAAAATTTTCAGCCGGAGCCGGTTCAAATCCCCTTTTCAGACTTCAATAAGCATAAAATGAACGCGAAAATTGACGCAGATTTGACCCTTTCTGAAAACTCAAAGCTGAGCGGTAAAATTAACATGACAATTTCACAATGAAATCCGCAAACGGAACCCGGATTCCGCCGTCATACTTTCATTTTAAATTTGAAAAAGACAAAGGGGAAATGGATTCGGAATTTTTTGCCGCAAAAGATGAAAAAGCCATGCTGAACGCAAAATTTGCACTTTCCGGCGCAAAAAAAATATATTTAAAATGTTCGACAAAAAAGATTTCATTAAAAAATCTGAAACCGGTTCTGATTTCGCTTGCAGAAATGCTCAACATAAAAAACAATCTGTCAGAATTTGACGCGGACGGCTATATCACGTCCGATTTTATAGTGGATACGGACTTTAAAGCAATGAATTCTTCCGGCAGGCTCGGTGTTTTTAAGGCATCACTAAAACACAAATCAATCCCGTTAAAAATCACCGAAATCAACGCCGATGTTGATTTTTCTGACAATGAAGTAAAAATCCACAAATCAGCGCTGCTTGTAAACAACCAGCCGGTGGAATTAAGCGGAAAAATTGACAAAAATGCCTGGGGAAACCTGACTTTGAGTGCAAATGACCTTAGCCTTGCAAATTTAATGAATGCTTTTTCTTTTTTGAAGCCATCGGACAAAATTACCATAAAATCCGGCACTCTATCCTTTAATGCAGTATTGAAAGGCAAGCTGGAGAACGCTTCACCTAAAATTAATGCAATAATCAAAAATTTTAAAGCAAATTACGCGAAAGACAGCCTCTCAATCGACAAAATCACGACAGAAGTGGCCGATGCGTCAGAAAAAAGCCTGACAGGCACATTAAAAGCTTTCGGAGTAAAATACAAACCGGATGCATTGCCCAAAAACCTCATTGCTAACGATATTACGGGAACTTTCAACGAGAAAGATTTTAATCTGAACCCTTCAAAATTCAGCTATGATAAAGCTTCTGTAACGGTTTCGGGCGAGGTTAAAGATTATAAAAAAACTCAGGATTCAAAATTTTCACTTTACGGAACAGTGGATACAGCGTTTTTGCGCTCGCTTTTGCCTGCTGAAATCACAATTTATTCAAAAGGCATAATCCCAATAGGCGCTTCCCTCACCGCAAAAGGCGGAAAAGCGGATATTCAGGCTAATGCTCTTGCCATGCCTGACGCCTACATATCACCTGTTCTATTGAAACGCGCCGGAAATACGCTTTTGCACGCAGAATTACATCTTGAAAAAGATTTATTAAAAATAAAAGAAATTTCGCTTAATGAGCCGCCGCCTTCTGTAAAACTCTCTCAAAATATCGATACTGGCAGGCTAAATCACCTTTTGACAGCCAGAGGCGAGGTTAAAAACTTCAAAAAGCCAGTTTTTAACAATTTTCAAATAAAAATTCCTCAAAAACTAATGTTCAGCGCAAATCCTGTTGACAGCGCCTTTGTAAGCGGGGATTTAAAACTTGGCGGATATTGGGCAGCACCTGAAATTACCGGTTATTTAAACCTTTATGAAGTCAAAATGAAAGATTTATACGCCGGTCTGATTCAAATTCAGCCCGCAAAAAGCTATATAAAAGTGCAGGCTGATACACTGAAAGCAGGAAATACTTTTGTTAACCTTAACGCCGTGCTGCCTGCGGATATTGCGGTTTCTAAAAAAATTAATAACCTGAATATTACAGCGCAGAATCTTGACATGGAGAATCTTGTAAAACTCACTGCTTTCTTACCCTCAGCTAAGTATGCGCCCGGCTTTGAGGCTCCGTTTGAGGTTCTTACCGGAAAAGTATTGATAAAATCCGCTGATATCAACAATTTGAAGCTTCAAAACTTAAATTCCGACCTGAAAATATCAAAAAATGTCCTTTATTTGAACAATTTACGGGCGAATGCATACGGCGGAAACATCGCAGCGAATATTGAACATAACCTGCTTTACACCTCAACAAAAGGCAAAATTCAAGCGCGGGGGCTGCAATCAGCAGCAGCTGCTGCTGATATATTCCCGGTTAATATGGAGATTTCCGGCAGGTTGGATTTTGATTCTGATATTACGATGTCAGGACTTGAGCAAAATGTGCAAATGAAGACTCTGAAAGGCAATGCCGACATACTTGTTACCAATGCGCAGCTCGGGCCGCTCGGACGTTTTGAGCATTTTTTGCATGCGCAGAACCTTCTTTCGCAAAAATTGATTTATGCTAGTCTTAACAGTGCAAAAAGAGCGATTGCGCCGAAAAATACGGGATATGTCGATTCTCTGAAAGGCGTTTTAAGGTTTAATAACGGGCTTGTTTATCTTAACCCGGTCACTACAGCAGGCCCGCAGATGAGTATGCACATAACAGGGGTTTCAAATCTTATTACAGGCGATGTTGATGTGCAAATTCTGGGCAGAGTTTCACCGGATGTTTCTGATTCTGTGGGCGTTTTAGGTGATATTACGCTTAAAAACGTTCTTGACGAGCATACTTCTTATGGCGAAACCATTGCTAAGCTCTTTACATCATACAATTCCGAGCTTCCGCAGATGGATATCTCAAAAATCCCTGCGCTTACCTCAAAATATCAGGCAGAAACAAAGAATTTCAGGGTAATCATCGCCGGAAATCCGGAAAGTATCAAATCAATAAAATCTTTCACCTGGGTGAACCCGCTCGGCTCAATGAAAGAGCTTAAAACCTATACGCAAAGCGAAAAACAACAGCCGCAACAGGAAAAACCACAGGTCGTGCAGCCGGTGGAGCCGCCCCAAACGCCGTCTTCAACTAAGGGCTTTTTGGATTCAATTCCGGATGACTTTCACTGAGAATTCTGCCTGTTTTCTGGATTGTAATGGGCTTTCCGTCAAAAGATTTTATATATTCAATTAACATTTCGGTTTCGTTTTTATCAGCCTGTGCAATTTTCTTTTCAGGTGCATGCAGGTTCGCCAGCCCCTCTGAACCGCCAAAAAGGAAAGAATTGTAGGCTACGGTGTAGAATTTATCTGCTCTGGGGTTGTTCGCGTCGATTTTTTCCTTTGTACCGTCGTCTTTTACAAAATAAACATCCTTAACTTTGTCATTTTTACCGATTGTGTATTGAAGTCCGGCAACCTGCAATGCTCCGGTTCTATTGTACTTTTTCGTTGCGGCAATCGCATTATTCAGCGTTTCAATAATCTCTTTTTCACTGAATTTATAAACCGAAACTTCATTAAAATACGGCATTAAATCCTTTATCTGCGCGTCAGTAATCGGACCTTTGTAAACACTGGCTCTCATTGTCCCGCCGTTATTATAAACGATATCCGCACCGGTATATTTTTTATAAGCGTCGCAAAGGAAAGAGCAAAGCGGATTTTCTTCCAGAGCGTACTCAGGCAGCGCTTTTACCGTGACGGCAATATCACCGATTACTTTGGGTTTGCCTAAAAATATGTTTTGAGCAACATTTACAAGCATGCTTTGAGAAACATTTTCAAGGCTTTTAACTTCGTTTTTAGCTTTTACAATTTTACCGTTTTTATCGAATTCTACGTCAAGAATATTGTAAGCATGCCCGTTTTTGCCCGCCTGAGTAATAATAACCGGCTCACCGCGGCGCGAAGTGAAGAAATTAACCTTTGGAATCAGCCCGGGAAGCGTATCATGCGAATGTGCCCCCTGAATAACATCAACACCCTCAAGCATTTTGGCCATTGCAACATCCGCGTCATAACCCATATGGGAAAGCAGGTAAATTTTATTTACATTCTGGTTTTCGAGCTGTTTTACCTCGTTCTGGACAGCTTTGATTGTGTCCGGAAGGTTTTTTACAGTAAAATCTTTGCAGTAATCTTTTGTTTCCTGACTTATTCTCATAAACAAATCAGCCGGCGTAAGCCCTATTACGCCTATTTTTTCGCCATTTTTCTCTATTATGGTTGATTTGGCGAGTTTTCCCGACTTAAACAGCTGATCCATGCTTCCATTCGGATTTACGTTCAAATTTGCGACAAGTGTTTTGAAGTTAGCTGCCTTTAGTCTTTCCAAAAGGCCTGTCGAGCCCTTTGAATCAAATTCATGGTTGCCGGGTACAACAGCATCGGGCTTTAATAAATTCATTATTTTTATAATCAAGTTATTTTTTTGCTCATTTCCGCCGACATAGCTGTCACCGCACATAAAAACCAGCTCCGGACGGTTCATTTTTGCATTTTCTGCTCTGAATTTTGCAGTTTCCGTGGCGAGCTTTGCTAGTCCGTCCACATGGCTGTGAATATCATTCGAAGCCAGAGAGCGAATACGGAAATTGTTATTATTGTTCGGGCTATTTGGCTGGGAGTATGGCTGTTGAGCGCGAAAATTTATTTTCATTTCTTCCACCTTAACGTCTGTTTATATAATGCTAATAAAGCTCATTTTTTGCCAATTTCTTCGGATTTGTTTACAAATGATTACAAAATTTTCACATCGCGCAATTTTTCAGCGGCAAATGTTTTTATATATGTAAGGTTAGTTTTATAGAATTACGGTAAGGTTATGATTAACAACATTGGTTACACAAATCAATATGTTCCGAATTTCGGAAACGCAAACAGCGGTTTTCAGAAAGGTTTGCAGGGTGCGACAGTAGCAAATCAAAACGTTATTAAAAATCTGGCTGGCTACACTTTCGGAAACGGTTCAATTGGCCCCGAAGAAACCTTAGGTTCTGCTTTGTCCGGAACACCTTTATTTTTATCGATTTTTGGCGGAATTCAAGCTTTTCCGTGGTTAAAAAAGAATTTTAAACACCCGTTTGAAGCAATTAAAGCAGAAAAAGAGGCTTTCCTGGCTAATCCGGCAAATAAACGTTACGATTTTACCGGAAATGCCCAAAAGGTTCTTGTTGAACAGAAAGATAAACTTTTCCACAAAATGACAGACGCTGAAAAAGCAGCACTTCAAAAAGATAGAAAATTCCTTGGAAAAACCCTTGATTTAATCCCCGGATACAAAAAATTGAGAGCAACAGGCTTCGGGCAGCTCATGGGCAAATCAGGTGCAGGCTGGATGATTGCGATTGACGGTACAATCAGACTATTTACAGAAATTGTGCCTACTTTCAAAACTCTCGGTACAGGCGCAGGCCTAAAACAGACAGGAAAAACTGTTGCTTCAGTTGCAGCAGGTGCCGCTGGCTGGACAGCGGGCGAAGTTGCAGGTTCAGCAGCAGGTATGGCAATTGGAACTGCAATCTGCCCCGGAATCGGCACAGCAGTCGGCAAATTCGTCGGCGGCTTCATCGGCGGTACAATCGGAATGTATTTTGCAGGCAAAGCAGCAAAAGCAGTGGTCGGAAAATCAGAAATCGAAAAAGCAAACGGCACTCAGGCCGAACATATTGCAAAACAATGTGAAAACTCCTCGGAAATGCAGATTTCACTCGCAGCTAACGCCGCACAAAAGGCAGCAGAGGTTCTCAAACAGGATCCGAACAATGCAGAAGCACAGGCAATCCTTGCACAGGCAGAAGAAATCCTCAACGCAGCACAGAGTCAGATTGAAACACAAAATACAGCTGAAACTCAGCCAGAGAGCACTGCAGCACAAAATATCGGGCAATTCGGTTCCATGACGGCAACAAGCGGCTTAAATATCCCGACAGTTCCCGGTTTTAACGGCGCAGGCTACGATATGAATCAGTATTCGCAGGCTCTTTCAAAAGCTTCAATGCCCAGACAGCAAAAAACAACAACCGCAGCGTAAAAATTTGCACAAGCCGGCATAAGGTTATATGATAATCTTATGCCGCTAATTCATACAGACAAGATAAAAGAAGCAGTTTATAATCTTTGCGTAACAGCAAATACGTCTATTGAAAAGCCGTTTTACGAGAAAATTTCAGGGCTTTACAAAAGTACAGGCGACGAAAAATACGCTTTGATTCTTCAAAATATCGAAATTTCACGGAAAAAATCCCGTCCGCTCTGTCAGGATACAGGGCAGGTTATTTTATTTGTGAAAATCGGGCAAAATGTGCAAATTTCAGGCGAAAATCTCGAAAATGCTCTCAATACTGCGGTTGCAGGAGCTTATGAAGAAAAATTTTACAGAAAATCAGTTGTTAAAAATGCCATTTTTGAGCGAAAAAACACTAAAACAAACACTCCGGCAATAATATATACAGAACTCACCCCAGGGGATGCAATAGAGATAAATCTGCTGGTTAAAGGTGCGGGTTCTGAAAATTACGGCGCAGTGAAAATGTTCAATCCTGCCGACACAAAAGAGGATATTTTTGCATTCATTAAAGAAACAATCGAAAAAGCAGGTGAAAGAGCCTGTCCGCCGCTGGTTCTGGGGATTGGAGCAGGCGGAACAATGGATTATGCTGCATTACTTTCAAAAAAGGCGTTCTTTTCGCCTATGTCAGCGGAGGAAACAGCGCTGAAAAAGGAACTTCTTGAGTATCTGGAGAGCTGTGAAGTGCTGGACGCAAAAATTTTAACCGCGCCAACACATATTGCCTCTTTACCCGTTGCTGTGACGCTAAATTGCCACTGCATGCGCCACACCGGATGTGTTATAAGTGAAAATGGCATAAAATACAATAACACGGACTACAAACCCGAAATTATTGAGCAAAAAACCGCCGGTTTAAAGATAAATACCAGTGAAATTGAAAAAATCAAGGCACTAAACCCCGGAGATGAGGTGCTTTTGTCCGGTGAAATTTACACTGCACGCGACGCAGCCCATGCAAGAATGAAAGAAATACTTGAAAACGGTCAAAACTTGCCGCTGGAGCTCAAAAATAAGATTATATTCTACGCAGGCCCTTGTCCTGCCGCACCGGACGAAGTTATAGGGCCAATCGGGCCGACGACATCAGCCAGAATGGACAAATACACGGATTTAATGCTCAAAAACGGCGTAATCGCGATGGTTGGCAAAGGCGCGCGCTCAAAAGAGAGCTCGGAGCTTATAAAAAGCTATAAAACCAGATATTTTACGGCTTACGGAGGAATTGCATCTCTTTTAGCCGGATGCGTCAAAAGTGCGGAGGTAATCGCATTTAAAGACCTCGGCGCAGAGGCTGTTTTCAGGCTGGAGGTTGAAAATTTGCCTGTAAAAGTTAATTTATAGCCTACGCAGCCTGTGTCATTGTTTTTGATTCTTTGTAATACTGCATAAGCTCGCGCCAACCTTCGACAAACTCGACTTTTCCCTCAAGAACATTCAGGGGAATGCCGGCATGGTGGATTTTGGGCAAAAATTCGTCAACGGGATACTTAATCGGGGCATCAATTCCATCATCAGTATCGTTGCAAACGAAATATTTTTTACCGTCTTTGCCTTTTTCGATTCCGGTGATGGTGATTTCATGACCGCCGATTACGTTATTTGAATCATCCGTGTAAATATATCCGATAATAACATTATCACCGCCTTTGAGCGTGTCAGTGATATGTTGCAGAGTTTCCTGGGGCTGGCATTCATATCCAACGAGTTTGCCGTTCTGGCTGTTTGGATCATCGATGTATTCTATTTTCTGATAAGTAACGCAAACCCTGCCTTTGCCTGTAACCATTTCTTCGGCAAAATTCTTTTCAATATCAGTTAAACCACCGTCATCATCGTTATATTTTGGGATTCTTTTGTCATTTAGCGAGTTATAAGTGTTCTGAGCGCCTACATTCATAAATGTTGACTGCATAAGTACATCCAGAGGCGAGCGCTCGCCCGGATCTTGGTAAGTATTTTGCACTCTTGCCCTTACAATCGCATTTCTATCGGGTTTTAGCTCGACAGTTAAATCATTCCAGTTACCCAGCTTATGTGGAATGTTGAATTCATTCAACATCCAGATAATATCAATTGTGCTCTGCGAAAGCTCGTTGAGTTTCAAATTTTTAGTGACACTCATCTTTTCAGAAGTCAGTCCCTCGGCAATTCTTGCGAATTCTGCCGGCATTTTGTGAGCCAGATTAAACTCAATACTTGCAGCAGGGCATGTGCTGGAATGTACATTCAATTCAGACGCATCAACAGGGCGATTTGCTGTTTTATTTTCGTTATTAAGAATCTCCTGCTGCATTTGCGCCGGGATATCTCCGAATTTTTGTGTAATTGAGTAGGGATGGTGGATTTTGTTAATAACTTCCGCAAGAATCTTCCCGCTGCTCAGCCCTGCAACGCGGGAATTCGTTGCTATTTTGTAAAGATTATCAAGGGTTGTTGACCTGTCATTCGAGTTTGCGTCAAGAAGTTTGCCTGTTTTCAAAAGCTCGTTCAAATTTTTCTTAGTCTTCTTATCCAGATGGGCTGTAACCGTGTTATATTTGTTTTTTTCATCATTATTTGAAAGAGATGTACGCAAACGCGGCGCACCGAAAGAGGGCAGGGATTTAAAAGGTACGGATGAATTTTTTTGTGCATTAAAAGGTGCCAATGGCGCGGAAACAGGCGCAGAATTAACTTTATCAGCTTTTGCCTGATAAATATTTTGTGAATATATTGAGTTTAAGCCTGAAATATTTAACACAATTTTTCCCTACCTATACTTTTATAAAACACAAAAATTTTTAAAATTGCTATTTTTGATATATATTTATAAAGAATGTTAAGCAAGGAAGAAAAAGACTTTGGACGAGATTAAATTCAATCCGGTGAGCAGGCAGGATTTGGTATTGAGCCTTGACAGGCTGACGAGATTCAAATATCCGGGATTTAAATATTACCGCGTGTTTAATGAATTACTTTCAAAATATCTTCTTTTTCCAAAGCTAAACCGTGCAAAAATTGAAAAACTCGACACGAAAACTTATATAAATTACATTGAAACCATATGGAATGCCTCGGTAAAAGGGCATTTGAGCACAATCAAGGCAAACGAGCCAATAAACAAACTCATCAGCAAAGAAGAAAACTGCTCCTATAACCTCACAGATGAGCTCAAGGAGCTTGTTAATGCAAATCTTGATTTTGAGAGCGTTCTTGAGCTGGTAAGAAAGGATAACTCGACGCCGCTCAACCTTAAACGGCTGATTTTGTACAAAAAAAACAATATTTGCGCAAAAGAACTGCGGGAACGCTACAATTTGAAATTTCCCGTTGAAAAAGTCGTTCTTTGCGAGGGAATAACGGAAGAAATTCTCCTGCCTTCATTTTGTGCGGCATACGGCTATGATTTTAACAAATACGGAGTGCATTTAATCAGCGCCGGCGGCAAAAATCAGGTTGCAAAGCTATACTGCGAATTGAAAGACGAGCTAAAACTGCCTATTTTTGTACTTCTGGACGCTGACGCAAAAAAAACTGCCGAATCAATAAAATCCGTTTTAAGAAAAACCGACAAAATTCATTTGATTGAGCATGGCGAGTTTGAAGACCTTTTTCCGCTATTTTTAATAAAAAGAACGATAAACAACCGTTACAAAAACATATTCCAGTGCTGTGTGGCTGATTTTAAGTCGGATTTGCCCATGACAAAAGTTTTGAGCGAATATTTCAGGATAAACAACCTCGGAGATTTTCAAAAAGCCGAGTTTGCAAAAGAAATTCAGAAAAACATCAAAAGTTCTGCTGATTTAACGGATGAAATCAAAACAATTGCCGATGAAATAAGAAAAATTTGACGCATTGAGAACTATTTGTTCAGTTCGAACATTCTGTTAATGCAAGCCATTGCATTCTTTGCAACAGAAGCGTCGAGAGTGATTTCGTGCTCTTCATTGAGTAAAGAGTAATAAATATCATCCAGCGTATTCCATTTCATGTTTTTACAAACAATTGTATCCTTTATGAGATAGAATTTTCTTTCGGGATAATCACGCGTCAGGCGGTCAACAACGCCTTTTTCCGTAGCAATAACGAATTCCTTTTCATCTGAATTTTTAACGTAATCCATAATCGCTTTTGTGCTGCCGACAAAGTCCGCCAGCGCAGAAACCTCGTAATGGCATTCGGGATGTGCAAGAATTTTTGCATTCGGATACTTTTTACGGGCATTTTCCATATCTTCCGGCCTAATAAGCAGGTGTGTGGGGCAAAAACCGTTGTAAGTAGTGACTTTTACGCCATCAAGCTTTGATTCGACCCATTTTCCCAAATATGTATCAGGCAAAAACAGAACCTCCGGAACATTCAGATTTTTTACGATATGCAGTGCATTTGAGCTTGTGCAGCATACATCACATTCAGCTTTAACCGCAGCAGTCGAGTTTACATAGCACACAGCAGGCACTCCGGGATGTTCTGACTTGAATTTTCTCAAATATTCAACATCTATCATATCCGCCATAAAACATCCTGATTCTGTGCGGGGTAAAAGCACTTTTTTCTCAGGAGAAAGCAGTTTTGCGGTTTCCGCCATAAAAGAAACACCCGCAAACACTATAATATCAGCATCCGTATCTTTAGCCATCCGGCTCAAATAAAGAGAATCACCCACAAAATCCGCAACTTCATCAATCTCTACATTCTGGTAGCAGTGTGCGAGTATTACTGCGTTTTTTTCTTTTTTAAGTTTATTTATCTTTTCAATCAGCTCATTCATACTGTTCCGGCCCTCAATTTAGTCCATTTTAATTAAGACATAGCACAGGCACTATGTCAACATTCGTACAAATTTTTCTTATTTGTATTACTATGAATTTGTTAGAAAATTCGGGCAAAAAAATTGTACACACGCAGCGAAATTATAGACATTTTAAAAGACGATACGCAAAACGAACAACTTTTTAAACTCGCTGATGAAACCAGAAAAAAATATTGCGGCGATGAGGTTCATTTGCGCGGATTGATAGAATTTTCTAATATTTGCAGGTGTTCTTGTAAATATTGCGGACTTCGCTGCGAAAACAAAGAGCTTTCCAGATACAGAATTGAGCCTGATGATATAATTTCATGTGCTGAAAAAGCAGTGGCTTCAGGATATAAAACTATTGTGCTGCAATCCGGCGAGGACGCTTATTTTACCCGGGATATTATGTGCAAAATCATCACCGGCATAAAAAACTTGGATGCAGCGCTGACTTTGAGCATTGGAGAGCGCAGCTATGAGGAATACAGTGCTTTCAAAGACGCAGGAGCAGACAGATTCCTTTTGAGGATTGAAACAACGGATAAAAAACTCTACGAAGCAATGCACCCGCACATGGATTTTGAAAACAGGAAAAAGTGCCTCTACAATTTGAAAAAACTCGGCTACGAAACGGGCACGGGCTGTCTTGTGGGGCTTGAGGGGCAGACAGTTGAGTCGCTCGCAGATGACATCCTTTTTTTTAAGGAGCTCAATGCAGATATGATAGGGGTTGGGCCATTTATTCCGCATCCGCAAACACCGCTAAAAAATTCAAACCCCGGCAGTTTTATGCTTGCTTTAAAGGTAATGGCATTGACCAGAATTTTACTCAAAAATATAAATATTCCGGCAACAACTGCAATGGAAACCTTAAACCCGAACGGCAGAATAATTGCACTGCAAAGCGGCGCAAATGTCATTATGCCCAATGTAACAAATCCGGAATACAGCCTAAAATACGAAATTTATCCTGAAAAAATCGGCGCAAACGGTGATTTAAAGCAAAACAGAAGCCGGATAGAAAGAAAAATCGCGGCAATCGGGCGCACTGTTTCAAAAAATTACGGATTCAGAAGCAATTGAGCAAAAGCCTCCGCAATTTTCCTGTGTTCTTCAGCCTCGTAATGAAGCCCGTCAATGTCCGAGGTCTTTACGATTTTATTCAAATCAAGGAAAATACAGCCCTTTTCTTTGGCGCATTTTTCATAAATTTCGGGTAATTTTAGTGATTTTTCGATTGATTCACTGTCAAACATTGCCGCAAAAAAGCTTTTTAGGATATTTTTTCTGATAATCGGGGGCGACGCGAGGATAATTTTTGCAGAATGCGATTTTGATTTCACAAGTTCAATAAGAGCCCCAATTCCCGTCGAAAAATCCGATAAATTCCTGCCGTACTGAAACTGCAGGTCGTTTACCCCTATAGAAAGAATTACGAAGTCCAAATCAGGAGTTAAAAGCTCCGGCAGTATTTTTATGCCGGTAAAAAGCTTGCCGTCAGGGTTTTCCACAAAACAGGTTCTGTTATTGCAGCCCTCCTCAATAACATTAAACCCGGCGCCCAGAAGTTTTTGCAAAACTCCCGTCCAGCGGACATCTTTGCCGTATCTGCCGCCCGAAGACGGGATAAAACCGTAGGTATTGCTGTCACCGAAGCACAGAACTTTTTTCATATTGCCTTTACGCCCTCTGTTGTGGTTTTCAGCCCCTCAATAACGAGCATATTCTCAAATTTTTGATTTACTTTCTCCTCAAGCACGAAAAATGTAGGGCCGGAACCTGACATCATTGCGTTCGGAAGTGCAGTTTTAATTTCGCGAAGCTCTCTGTAGTCATCAATAACGGCATTTTCAAGGCTATTATAGAGCAATTTGCCGTCAAATCGTTCGTTTATGAGCAATTCAGCCATTTTTTTCGTATTATCCGGCACGGATTTATCTTTTAAGTTTGCAAATTTTGTATATGCTTCTTTTGCGCTTATACCAAAGCTCATGGGCTTTATCAACGAAATATTCAGTACTGGAGTGGGCAATTTTTCAGTGTTTTCGCCCCTGCCCGAACAAATAGCAGTGCCTCCGTTTAAACAAAAATTCAAATCCGAACCCAAAGAAGCACAAAGTTCTTCAATTTCGTTCTTATTCAACGGTTTTCCGAACAGTTCATTCAATGCAAAGAAAGTTCCTGCGCCGTCCGTGCTTCCGCCGGCAAGTCCTGCCTCAACTGGAATATTTTTTTCAATAAAAATAGAAATTTTTACATTATTTATGCCCGTTCTTTCGAAAAACGCTTTAGCAGCCTTAAAAACAAGGTTTTTTTCGTCATAAGGGATTTTATCCGAGTTCCCGTCGAGCAAAATTTCTATTCCCGCGCCAGATTCTGCATTTACAGTTAAAAAATCATAGAGGCTTATTGTCTGCATAATGCTTTTTATGTTGTGGAAGCCGTCTTTGCGCTTGTTTAGTACTTCGAGCGTAAGATTTATTTTGGCAGGGCATTGAACTTTAATCTGCTTCATATTTTTTTAATTCCTTTGACAATTCTGCAAGCTTAAACACGTTCAACTGCTCACCCCTTGTGTTTTCGGCAATATTAAGAGATTCGAGCGCTTTTACAATCTGTTCTTTCAAAAAACCGCCGTTAAGCAGCGAATTTTTAATATTTTTTCTGCGCGTGCCAAAACAGGCTTTTGCGGTTCGCCTGAAATATGAATAATCGTCGAGTTTTATGAGCGGTTCTTTGCGGATTTTGAGTTTTACCAGTGCAGAATCCACTTTCGGTGCCGGATAAAATGAACGGGCCTTTACTTTTTGCATTATTTCAACGTCCGCATAAAATTGTGCAAGAATTGAAAGCAGCCCGTACTGTTTTGAGGGCGAATTCTCGTCCGCCACGAGTCTTTGAGCCACTTCGTACTGAACCATTAGGATGATTTCGGAGATTCGGGCGCGGTTTTCGTTGCACAAATCGTCAATTTCGCCCAGAAGATGCACCAGAATCGGGCTTGTTATGTAATAAGGGATATTCGCAACGATTTTAAATGCTGTATCCTCAACATTTTTAAGTTCTGTTTTCAAAATATCCTGATGAATGATTTTGAGGCGGTCAGAATCGATTTTTTGCAGCTCTTTTATTGCGTCTTCATCAATTTCAACCGCATAAACCTTTTTAGCCTTCTCAACAAGCCGCTCGGTAACGAACCCCGCGCCGGCTCCGATTTCAAGAACCGTGTCATCTGCATTTACTTCGTTCAAAATGGTGTCAATTGCGCTTTCATCAATCAAAAAATTTTGTCCGAGGCGTTTTTTTGTTCTAAATTGTTTTGCTCTTAAAAATAGGTTCATATATAATTTATACAATAAAAAGGATTCAAATTAAAATGATTATAAGACCCGAAGATTTTGCAATTCACGAGCCTGATGACGAATTATTGAAAATAATCAACGATAAGGAGTTCAATGACAGGGTTTTGTATGAAAAAGAGTCGGATTTTCACACAATAAAAGTCGTTGAAAACGAAATCGGGCGTTTTTTGCATTTTAAAGACACTTATCAGGCTGGTTTTATTGACACGCCGGCATACAAAGGGAATCTGCCTTACATAAATTATTTTACCCTCCCTTATCTCATAAACAGCGCGGTTAAATCGATTTTGCTCATCGGTTTTGGCACGGGCAGGCTTGTTAACGACTTTGAAACGCTTTTTGACGGGCTGAAAAGTGTTGATGTCGTTGATATTGAAGAAAATATATTTGAAATTGCGCAAAATTACTTCGGCTACAAAAAGACGGAAAAAGTTAATTTTATTTTGCAAGACGGTCTTGTTTATCTTCGTACGTGCAAGAAAAAATACGACCTGATTGTCGTCGATGTGGCATCTGACGAGGGAATCGACGATAGGTTTTTGAGCAGTGAATATTTTGCTTCCATAAAAAGCTGCCTTTCTAAAAAGGGGATATTTGTTTCAAACCTTTGCGCAAGTCCTGATTTTGAGCACCAGGAAAACATGCTTTTCAAACAAATTGTCAAAATTTATAAAGAAAACTTTAAGAAAAACCTGATTTTTAAGGGAAATACCTCGGATTTTATATATTATAAGGCTTTTTTCGGGCTTGATAAACGGGTTATTGACGTAACAAACGTTATTCTAATCTCCTCTGATTCAGATATTGAGATTAAGAAAATAGAAGATTATGATAAAGAAAAATATGAAAAAATCGGAGTTTGCCCGCAGGTGCTCATCAACGATTTGTACAGGATGGAAGAATGAACGGCATAAAAGATAAATTTTTGAAACCAGAAATCGCATTTGTGTTTTGCGCACTCATTTTTGGGCTGCTTTTAATAGTTTTAACACCGCCGATGCAATCGGCTGACGAACAATATCATTTTTCAAGAGCGTATTCAATCGCTCATGGAGAAATAAAAGCCCAAAAGCTCGGAAATCTGATGGGCGACTACCTTCCAACTGCATTTAGAGATTTCGGAAACAGTTATTTCAGGCTATATTCAGACAAAAACGCCAGAACGAGCTTTTCAGAAATCAAAAAGTCTGCAAAAATCAAAATAAACAGCAGCGAAAAATTTTTCTGTCACCAATCTTACATGGCCCTTTACTCGCCTGCCGCCTATCTGCCTCAATCTATTGGAATTGCAGCAGCCGGATTGTTCACGGGGTCGGTTTACCTGCTTTTAATCTCGGCTAAGCTGTTTTTGCTCCTATTTTATACTTCAGTCGGTTATTTTACCTTAAAATCTATGCCATTTTTGAAATGGACAGCTTTTTTGCTGCTTTTGATGCCAATGTCGCTTTCAATGGGCGCTTCGGTTTCTGCTGATGGCGTGCTGATAGCGGTTTGCGCACTTTATTTTGCAAAAATACTTCAATATTCCTATGAAAAAGCGCCTCTCAACAAAAAACGCTTTTTCTTTTTGATGTTTCTTGCACTCTTTATCGCGCTTGTTAAGCAGAGTTTTCTGATTACACTTTTTGCATTTTTTATCCCTAAAGAAAAGTTCTGCAATATATTTGAATCAAAAAAACTCAAATCGCCGGTTTTAACGATGATTTTAATGCTTTTTCCGGCGTTTATTGCGTCAGTTTTGTGGTCAAAACTTATTCTGGGGATTTATATACCTGTTCACGGCGCAAATCCTCAACTTCAAACCGCTTTTATCCTCAAACACCCGTTTGAGTACCTCCATTCATTTATACTGACTTTCGGAATGTATTTTAAGCTTATTCTTTTCAGCACTGTGGGCATTCTGGGGTGGCTGGATATCATTTTCAGGCCTTATGTTTACTGGACATATATCATCGTGATTCTTTTGAATGTTATTTTCACTCCACAAGCTTGCGAAAAGCAGGTTTCAACACTTTTTCAAAAAATCTGGCTCATCGGGCTGTTTCTGTTGAATATTTTTGTAATAAGCACAATTATTTATGTAACCTGGGTTACTCCTTATGATACGGGAATCTGGAGCGGGCTTCAGGGACGCTATTTTATCCCTGTGCTGCTACCATTTTTCACATTTTTGTTTTTGCTTTACAACAAATATTTCAATCCCGTTAAAGCTGCGTGGATAATCCCGATTAATGCGATTTTGCTTGTAATAACTTATTTTAATGCTGCAATCTCGCTGTTTTTAAGGTTTTTCTAGTCAAAATTTTTCAATTTTGTACAAATATGTTCGACCGCGCTAAAAACTGTATTAAAATCAGCCGTGAGCGCCGCGTCTTTGGGCAGGAAGATAAGAGAAAGATGTTTCTGAGGGAATTTATCCTCTTTTAATAAAAGGCGGCAGGATTCGCGAATGAGGCGTTTTATTTTGTTCCTTTTTACGGCACGTTTGTGAAATTTTTTGCTCACAACAAACCCTATTTTTGTCTGCTGCAGGTCATTGGTCTTTTTTTTGCCGCAATAAACAGTCAAAAGTCTGTTCGCAACGACTTTTCTTTGTTTGTATGTCGCATCAAAAGCCTTTTTGTTCTTCAATCTGAAACGTTTTGGAAGCATAACCCCTCATAAAACAACAGACCCGTAAGGGCCTGCTGGAAACTTAAACTTAACAATAAACTACGCTCTTTTCTTCGCAGTGATAGCAAGTCTGTGTCTGCCTTTAGCTCTGCGCCTGTTTATTGTTTTAACACCGGCTGAAGTAGCCATTCTGGCTCTGAAACCGCTGACTTTTTGTCTTTTTCTTTTTGTTCCTTCTAATGTGCGTCTCATTTTATTGCTCCTTGAATAAATTTCATTGCGTTGTATTATGATAAATAAGAAATGACGCAAAGTCAATGATGGATTAATAAAGGTGTTACAAAATGAAAAAAGAAATCGCATTTATTGGCGCTGGAAAAATGGCGAGCGCAGTTATTAAAGGGCTTTTAAGCTCACAAAGCTTTGATAAAAACTCAATAAGAGCCGCAGAAGTCAACGAAGAAACAGCAAAAAAAGCACAAAATGACCTCGGCATTTCTGTTTTTAAAGACGCAAAAGAGGCAATAAAGGGTGCAGACACTATTCTCGTCGCAACAAAGCCTTTTGTTGTTGAAGAAATTTTAGAGAGCTTAAAATCTGAAATCACTGAAAAACAGCTTATTGTTTCGATTGCTGCGGGGATAACTTTTGAAAAAATTGAACGAATCCTAGGTGCAAACCAGCGCATTGTTCGTGTAATGCCCAACACACCAGCACTTCTCGAGGCAGGAATGAGCGCTGTTTGCAAGAATTCGGCGGCGCATCTTGAAGATTTGGAGAAAATTGTTGATATTTTCTCCAAAATCGGTAAGGCAATAGTCTGTGAAGAAAAGGATATCGACGCAGTTACCGGTGTTTCGGGCTCGGGGCCTGCTTTTTACTACTATATAATTGAACAAATAGCCCGTGCAGGCGAAAAATTAGGGCTAGACTACAAAACAGCGCTGGAACTTTCAGCCCAAACCGCTCTCGGAGCAGCTAAAATGGTTCTTGAAACCGGACATACACCGGAGGAGCTGATTAGAATGGTTACAACACCGGGTGGAACAACGGCAGAAGGCAATAAAGTGCTAGCAGAAAGCAATATTTCCGAAATACTTTTTGAAACAGTCCGAAAAACAGCAGAAAAATCAGCACAAATGAGCAAATAACCTAAAAAGCCGCACAAAGCGGCTTTTTTAATGCAACAAAATTCAAAAATTTTAAATTAACCGATAATTTTGAATCCGGTTAAGAAAGTTGTAATAAAGAAAACAATCGCAACCCACATTGTGAGCTTATTCAAGCCTGATTCAGCATTTTTCTGTGATGAAAAAGCCTGCGCCATACCGCCGATAGAAGCGATTCCGTCACCTTTGGGCGAGTGGATTAAAACTAACACAATCAGCAAAAGTGCTGAAATAATCTGGATTGTCCATAAAAATATAAGCATTTTTCGTCCTTTTCAATGAATTTAATAACTTAAACCAATAGTATCACAAAAATTTTTAAATTGTTCAATAGTACATCCGTCGATATAGAGCGTTTTTATTTTTGAGGTTCCGCCTGACACGAGTTCTATAGAGGTTTTCGGGATTTTTAGCAGTTTTGAAAAGTATTTTACAAGCTCTACATTTGCTTTATTTTCAACAGCAGGTGCTTTGATTTTTACTTTCAAAGCATTCTCCATAACCCCGCAAATCTCGTTTTTTGAGGAATTTGGGACTGCTTTTATATTTAAAAGTATTCCGTTGCCTTTTTCTTTGAAAAAAATACACATTTTAGCTGACTTGTAACCCTTTCTATAAAAGTGTACAATAACATTACAAATTATGATAGAAAATGAACCCGATTTTACAATTTTTGAACCTCTTTATGAAATGCTAAAGGCGCAAAACCGCCCTGAGCAGGATATTGAGGAAATAAAAAAGGCTTTTGAGTTTGCAGCGCGTCTGCACAACGGTCAATACCGCATAAGCGAAGAACCGTATATTATTCACCCTGTTGAGGTTGCAAAAATCTTAACGGATTTGATGGTAGACAAAAATACGATTAAAGCAGCACTTTTGCACGACGTAATTGAAGATACTGACACTAAACCCGAAGAAATCAGGGAACTTTTCGGAGATGATGTGCTCAGCCTTGTTATGGGCGTTACAAAGCTCGGAAAATACCAGTTTAAATCAAAAGAGGAGCGTCAGGCAGAGAATTTCCGCAAAATGTTCATCGCAATGGCGAACGATGTAAGGGTTGTTTTCTTAAAACTCGCTGACCGCCTGCACAACATGCGCACCCTGAACTACATGGCTGCCGCAAAACAGCAAAGAATTGCGCAGGAAACGCTTGATATTTTCGCTCCGCTCGCAAACCGGTTAGGTATCGGTAAAATAAAGGCTGAACTTGAGGATTTGTCGCTTAGATATTTGAATCCGGAGAAATATTTTGAAATCGCACAGCTCGTAGCCCTGAAAAAGGCAGAACGCGACGCAACTATTCAGGTTTTAATAGAAAAAATATCCCAGCTTTTAAAGCAGCATAAAATAAAAGCCTCAATTTCAGGGCGTTCAAAGCATTATTATTCAATTTACAGCAAAATGAAAAGGCTGAACATCGCGTTCCACGAGCTTTATGACATTTCCGCGGTCAGGGTGATTGTAAATTCGGTTAATGAATGTTACGAGGTTCTCGGGATAATACATTCGCAGTTCAAACCCATTCCGGGGCGTTTCAAAGACTACATCGCAATGCCCAAAAGCAACATGTACCGTTCTTTACACACTTCGGTGCTCGGACCGAAGTCAAAACCGATTGAAGTCCAAATAAGAACCCATGAAATGCATCAGGTCGCCGAATACGGGGTCGCCGCACACTGGAAATATAAGGAAAAAGGTTCTCAAAAAGCAATTTCTAATGAAGACTTGAAATTCACATGGATGCGTAAGCTCGCTGAAATGGAAAAATACGTTTCCAATGCTGAAGAATACGTTGAAAGTGTAAAACTCGACCTGTTTTCGGATCAGGTTTTTGCGTTTACGCCCATGGGCGACGTTATTGACCTGCCTGTTGACGCTACTCCGGTGGATTTTGCGTTTAGAATCCACACGGATGTTGGTTTTAAGATAACCGGCGCGCTTATTAACGGACGAATTGCACAGCTTGATACAAAGCTCAAAAACGGTGACATTGTCGAAATTATGACCTCAAAAAACGGGACTCCGCGGCTCGATTGGCTGAATTTCGTTGTCACAAAGCTTGCGCAATCAAAAATCAGGCAGTGGTATAAGAAAAACCAGAAAGAAGAGCATGTTGTTATCGGTCACAATATGCTTGAGGCTGAGCTTGGAAAAGCGCGCCTTGATGAGCTCGTTAAATCCGGTGAAATGAAAAGAATTGCGAATGCAATGAATTACACCGAGCCAGACGAGCTTTTTGCTGCGCTGGGCTACGGTGAAACTACGCTGAATAAAATTACTAACAGGATTAAAAAGCCGGAAGACGCCGCTGCACCGCTCATTAACCCGTCCAAGGCAAAAAAATCGAAAAATGATATTGTCGGGCTTGAGGGCATGCTTTATTCTTTTGCAAAATGCTGCACGCCAATCCCCGGAGAACCTATTGTCGGCGTTGTCACACGAAGCAAGGGGGTTTCCATCCACAGAATTGACTGCACCTGCCTTGATGGAATACCCGAAGAGCGCATAATGAACATCAGCTGGGCAGATGAACACCTGAACAAAACCTATGTTGCATCAATCAGGATTGATATGCAGGACAAGCAGGGGATATTGCGCGACCTGATGATTCAGGTTACGGAATGCAACACAAATATTGCTTACGCAAACATAAAATCCCTGCCTGCAAAGAAAATCGGCGTCGCAGAAATGGGAATCGAGGTCGACAACATAAACAGGCTGAAAGATGTAATCGCAAAACTCCAGCAGATACCGGAAGTTATTTCTGTAAAACGAATTCAGGGCACTTCATCAAGAAATTCGCAAGCACCGGTTCCAAAAAAGAAAAAATAACCTGTTTTTTCTCTTTTTATGTTTAAAATACCCGCAAAAGTCCTAATTAGCAGCGATTTCGCTCTTGTTAAATTGCATTTCGTACAAAAGTCTGTATTTTCCGCCCGGCAAGCTCATCAGTTCGTCATGCGTACCGATTTCAGCGAGTTCGCCCTCGTTAATAACGGCAATTCTATCAGCATTATGTATGGTAGAAAGCCTGTGAGCAATAACAAAAACAGTTTTGTTTTCCATAAGGTTTTCCAGAGCTTTTTGCACAATAGCCTCGGATTCATTGTCCAGAGCCGATGTAGCTTCATCAAGAATAATAATCGGAGCATCCTTTAACATCGCTCTGGCAATTGCAACACGCTGGCGCTGACCGCCGGAAAGGGTTGTTCCACGCTCACCCAGCACTGTTTCAAGACCATCGGGCAATTCGTTTAAAAATTCGTCGAGATGTGCAGCCTGAACGACCTTTTGAATATCGTTTTCAGTGGCATTGAAGTTGCCCATCAGCAGGTTTTCGCGAATAGTACCCGAAAACAGGAAATTGTCCTGAAAAACAATCGAAATATTTTTTCTCAACGATTCCAGAGTAAAATCTCTGATATCCGCACCATCAATCCTCACCGCTCCTGACTTCACATCATAAAAACGGGGAATGAGATTTGCAATTGTCGATTTTCCGCCGCCGGAATTGCCGACCAGCGCAAGAGTTTCACCAACTTTTACATTAAAATTAATATTTTTTAAAACAGGCACGCCTTCTTCGTATTCAAAGGAAACATTGTCAAAAGCCACGCCCTCTTTAACATTTTTCAGCGTTGCCGCGCCTTTTTTGTCTTTGATTTCTGGCTGCATATCAAAGAGTTCAAAAGTTCTGCCCAGTGCAACAAACAAAGTCTGGAGCGTTGTAAGCGTGTTGCCCATAGTTTTAACCGGTTTGTACAAAAGTAAAAGCGAAGTAACGAACGAAGCCAGCCCGCCGCCGGTCATTTGACCTGAAATTACCAGATAAGTCCCAAAACCGAATACAAGCGCAATCCCGACCGACGCAATTAAATACATAATCGGCGACATCCACGCTGAGCGCTTTACGAGCGACATGTTTACATCAAACATATCATGTATATTTTGCACAAATTTGTCCAGCTGGTATTGGTTCAAATTGTAGGCGGTCATAATTTTATTGCCCGAATAGGTTTCATTGAAATTCGTAGTCAAATCACCGCCTATTTTCATATTTTTATTTGAAGCGGATTTAATTCTTTTTCTAATCAGCGCAACGGGCAGAAATGCAATAAAAAGCACGATAACGCCCACAAGCGCAAGAATCCATGAGTTATACAACATTACGCCGACGAGAGCGACTGCACCGCATACAGCAGTAACAAAAGCCTTAATATTGTCAAGAATGCCTCTTGAAGCGGTTTCAGGATCGGAAAGAAAACGCGTCAGAACGATTCCTGATGAATTTTCGTCAAAGAAACGTGAATCCATAGTCACCAGTTTTTCAAAAAGTCCGATTTTAACGGCATTTGTGACTTTTTGACCGCACCAGTTAGCCAGATATTCATTCAAATATCTCAAAACGCCCTGCAAACCGGCAAAAAATACGATACCAAACGGTATAATCACCGCCAGAAGCATATTTTTCTTAATCAAAACCTCGTCCATATAAGGTTTAAGCGCATAAGCAACTACGCCGTCAAGCAAACCAACAGGAATAGCAATAATAAAGCCGATAATCACGCGGAACATATATGGTTTTATGTATTTATAAACTCTTTTCAGCAAATATCCGTAATTAAACGAATCCAGCGCCTGTGTATCTTTTAACTTCATTATTCTCTCTCCGTAATTTTGCTAATTAATAAAATTCTAGCTTAAACATAAGCTATTTTTTTGTCATGCCAGCGGAAACTTAACAATTGCATAAAATTTATTATCCTCTGTGGATTTTAGTTCTATATGCCCGTTCATTGCTAGCACCAGCCCCTTAACAATAAACAGTCCCAAACCTGTTCCTCTGGTTGTGCGGGTGGTTTTGTCATCAATTCTGATAAATTTGCCGAAAAGTTTATTCAAAACCTCATGCTGAATGTAATCAGCGTTGTTTTCCACGGTAATAACGGCTTTTGAGCCTTCTTTTTGAACAGAAACCTTTATATCCGAATCCTCATATGCATATTTGTTTGCATTTTCTATGAGGTTAATCATAATTTGCTCAAGGCGATCTTTGTCGGCCATTACAGGCGGAAAATCATCGGGAATTTCGACAAATAACTCATGCTGTTCCTTGTTTTTAACAGAAATAAGCGAATCGTTTATCAAATCAGCAATATTCACCGGCTCAATGTTAAGATTAAGCTTTGCGCCCTCAATATCAGGTATAACCAGCAAATCTTCAACCATTCGACTCAGGCGTTCTGACTGGGATTTAATCACTTTGAGTGATTTTTGCTTTGTTGCTTCATCGATTTCTATGTCCTGACGCAATAATCTGGATGTGTAGCCTTTTATGCTGGTGAGGGGGGTTCTGAACTCATGGCTGACCGTATCCACAAGGTTTGAGCGGAATTCGTCGAGTTTTTTGAGCTCTTTATTTTTTTGTTTTAGCTGCCTGTAAGAATTATTAATCTCGTCAACCATTTTATTGAACTCAATGGCAAGAAAAATGATTTCATAAGGCGTGAAAACATTGGTTAAAAGACGGATTTTCCTCTTGTAGTTTCCGAGAGAAAGCGCCATTATCCCCTTGAAAAGCTGCCGGATATTGATATAAAGATAATAAGTGTAAAGCAGAACAATAGTAAAAATAAACAGCGCTGTCAGTGAAAGTGCCAGAATAATGCGAAAACGCGCTTTGTTAATAGTAGTATTTGTAATCTGGCTGGTTGTATTTACCAGAATAATCATTTTGGGTGAAGTGAGTTTGTAATAAGCAAGAGGTTGGTTTTTAACCTTACCGAAAATGACCGGTTCCTGCTCTTTCATAGACTTCGGCAGGGCGGAAAGTGCACTTTTAAAGTCAGCTTCGTTGTAATTGTGCGAGGACACGAGCTCATGTTTGTAATTTATAACATAGATTTGCCTGTTTGAATCCTTAAAGATGTTAAAAACCTTGTCATCGAATAAATCGAGATTGATGGAAGCTTTGAGTTTTTCAATATCGTTGATTTTTTGCACAACATTTACTGTATTTTCTTCTCTGTTGAACTTTACAGAGTCCTCGCCTGAGGGGTAAATTTCACCTGGAGCTGTATATTCGGTTTCAAAGGATTTAAAAATCTCAGAATGAAGCAAAATATCTTTCAAATATACATCCTGAAGATAATCGGACTTTATATATTTTAAACCGAGCACAATACCGTCAAGTTCGTCTTTTCCGGTCTGGAAAAAGGTTTCAATGTTTGAAGCAATGGATTCGGAAATAATCAGTGCTGAATATTTTAGCTCGTTTCTTACCGCATGCTGGTTAATATTGTTAATAATTACAGCGCTGATAACAAGCGGAAAAATAACAGCCATAAAAAGCACTATTATAATCTGCTCGACTATTTTAAGACGTTTTATTTTCTTTGCTGCCCCAAATTTCTTCATTATGCCTCTTCATCACCGCAGGGAGTGAGCTTGTAGCCTACGTTTGTTACAGTATGAAGATATCTGGGATTTTTTGTATCTTTTTCTATTTTCTGTCTTAAGCCGCCAACATGAACCCTCAGCATGCGCACATCTTCATCCGAATCATACCCCCAGACCTCATCAAGAAGCGTCGCAAGCGGCACTGCCTTATTAAAATGCTGCATAAGACAATACAAAATCTCGAATTCTGTCGGAGTAAGTTTCGTTTTTTTATCGTTGATAAGCGCCTCGAGTGATTCCGGAAAGATTTCGATTTCACCCATTTTCAATATCTCTTTTTTTAGCAGCTGCTCAGGCTGAGAGTCCGATTTTCTGCGCAAAAGAGCCCTTACCCTGAGAAGCACCTCCTGAATATCAAAAGGTTTTACCAGATAATCGTCCGCACCACAGTCAAAGCCCTGTGTTTTATCGTCAATTGTGCCTTTTGCGGTCAAAAGAAGCACAGGAAGCTCCGGTTTGCTTTTTCTTATGTTTTTGCACACATCAAAACCGTTCATTTTCGGCATCATTACGTCCAGCAGAACCAAATCATAGTAGTTACTCACTGCTTTTTCAAGACCTTCAAGACCGTTTTGTGCCGTATCTACTTTATAACCGCTCTGTGCAAGGTCATACTCAAGCAGTTCCCTAATTTCGTCATCATCATCAACAATTAACAAACTTTTTTGCATTTTCTCGTCCTCAAGCCTGTTCTATTTATAATTTTTGCACACTTAACAAAACAGAACAACAAATTGTTAAAAATTAATAATAGTTGTTCCTGCTGTCCAAATCAAACCAGAGCTGTCCGCAATAATCAGCAAGAAAAGCGAGATTCATCGTCACAAGGTAGCAAACAGCATATTTAAATACTCCTCCTAAATCAAAAAACGAATAAGCAAGGTATAAAACAGGCACAGAAATAAAAATATTAACAAACAGCAGCGCTATGACACAAACAAGTGCATAAACAAGCACATCCTGGAAACTGCTGAAAATTTTGGCAAAATCATACCCGTCTTTCACATTATATTCGCAGGAAAAATAAATAAGAGCAGTAAGGGCGACAAAAACGACAATCAATTGAATAATGCCTATGGCTATCTGCTGGGGAATCCCGTCGAAATTGAATAATCCGACAACAAGATTTACCAGAGGCAGCCCGACTATCAAATAAGGAAGCATTACGGCCAGCCCCTTAACACAAATGGATAAAAAAATGACAGGATTAATCATCGGGAGCACTGCCAGATTTTGCGTAATGCGGTTGTGCATGATTACCGAAAAATATCCCACATAAAAAAACACTATCAACACAAACCAGACATAATTCATTACCTGCATTTCAGGTTTGCTACTGACAAAAGAATAAATGATAAAAACAAGATAGCCAAAAATTCCCAATTTTACAAGGGAATAGTTATCCGTATATACTGTTCTTATAGAATCAATTACTGATGCCATTATTTATCCTTTAAAGGTTATTATAGTATTTATTGTCATATTTCACAACATATTAAGAACATTAACGGGCATGCGCCATATTGACCATGTGGTCTATAAAAATTGACCACATGATTATAGTAAAAACCCCGCATGTAATCATAATATTATTAAGGGGAGAAAAGGATATGTTAAACGGAATCTCAGCACAAGAACTCGCAAATAAGAACCTTGTTCAAGAAACCGATATTGAAAAAATACAAAATAAAAACAAAAACCCTTACGCTGAAATAGACAAAACCCTTCTCATAGATGAATCTAACATCTCTAAAGAAGCAATAAAACTCTATCAGCGTGACTTGGAAGTAAAAAAATTCACAAATCTGGCAATGTCCGATCCTGAAGATACCGGTCACAACAAACTCGTTATGGAGAAAGTTTTTCAGGCTGATGACGGGGAATTTAGCGAAAAAGTCATTGAGGGGATGTTTAACAACAGGAATTTTCTAAAAGATTTACTGGGATAGCCCGTCTGGAGTTTAGATGAACAACGTAAATCTTTCTACAACCATAACCTCAGCCTCACTGCATGACACAGAAGAGGGAATGAGAGCGAAAATCACAAAAGCAGTCGAGTACTACAATGCAGAAAACATCCAGGAAACGCTTAATCTGGTTCTAAACGACAAAGACCTGCTAAAAAGCTCCTACGTGCATGTTCTCATAGGAAACTGCTACCGGAAGCAAAACAAAATCGACAGTGCTTTAAAAAGCTGGCAAAAAGCTGTTGAAATTAACGAAAAAGAGTATAACGCATATATTAATATTGCCAATGTCCAATTTGTGCAGGGAGATGCTGCGCTGGCTATTGAAAACTGGACAAAAGCTTTTTCAATTCAGCCGGAAAACCCTGTTGTTTGCCTTAACCTTGCAATTGCATACAATCAAAAAGGTTGTAGAATCAAATCCACAAAATTTTTCGAACGATACCTTAGATACAACCGCAATAACATGAGCAGAGAATATCTTTCTGTCAAAGAATCTATGTTAAGGCTTCGTACAAAGGTTGATTACTACTTTAAAAAGCTTGCAGCGTTGAAAAACACCGGCAATCTAAAGCTCATGGCTACAATTAATCTGAAAATGATATCGATTTACGCGGACTTGCCGACGGTTTATAACAATCTCGGACAAATTTTCATGTTCACAAAAGATTACGACAAAGCACTGGACTTTTTCCTGACTGTTTATAAAAATTTTCCGTATTCACCGCTTGTCCTCTGGAATATAGCTACAATCTTCGAGCGAAAAGGAAAAAAAGACTGGGCTTATTGTTTCTACAAACGCTGCTCTGATATTATGCCCAAAACTTCACAAAAAGCAAAAGTTATTACTGAAAAAGCGAATTCTTTTGTATTTAAAGTTAAAACAAAAGAAAATTCGGACATACATTTAAAAGAAGCTAAGGATTTTGAAGCAAAAAACCTCTACGAAGACGCCCTTGTCGAATATGAAAACGCATATTTGCTTTCACCTGACGAGCTTGCTGATGTAGAACACAAAATTCAGGTGCTAAAAACTTATATCCAGCCGGAACCTTTTGTTATTGCTGACCTTTATTCAAGAATCAATAACGCAATGAACAACAATCTCCTTAAACAATGCGTAGAAATGTGTGATAGAATTATACTGCTCTCTGACAGTAACTCAAAAGAAAGCTCATATGCATTGAAATGCAAGACCGAATGCAAACGAATTCTTGCAACAAGAGGAAGAATAGACAGTGCTGAATAGGCTAAAAAAGTTTTTTTACAAAAATATTTTAAGAAGAACATATTACAGAACAGGAAAATGCCTCGGTTGCGGCAGGTGTTGTAAACAAATTTACGTCCGGCACGCAAAAAATGTCGTACAAACAGAAGAAGAATTTCAAAAACTCAGAAAACTCCATCCTTTTTATACATACTTGGAAGTTACCGGTAAAGATGAAATCGGGCTGATTTTTGAATGCCAAAATCTCAATCCGGAAACAAATCTGTGCAAAATCCACAAAAAACGCCCAGGAATATGCCGCAGATACCCTCAGGAAGCTATTTTTATGATGGGAGGAGAGCTCGCAGAAAACTGCGGATACAAATTTACGCCCATAGAAACTTTTGACGAAGTTTTTCAAAATATATCAAAATCTTCAAACTAACGCTTTATTTAGCTCCAGAAACATTTTCAAATCGCGCACATTGTGTACCCTCAGAAAATTCACACCCTCATTTACAAGGTAGGAGCTGATTATATTTGTTGCTCTGTCCAAATCCGCGATATTTTCCGAGCCAATTTGCTCTTTTAGAAAAGTTTTTCTTGAATGACCGACCAGAAGCGGGCAACCAAGGCTCTTCAGCGTCCCGACCGATTTTAAAAGCTCAAAATTTTGCTCTTTTGTTTTCCCGAAACCAATCCCCGGGTCAATTATCAAACTTGATTTTTTGAACCCGCACTCCGTAAGTTCATTGATTTTTTCAGCAAAATAATCATAAATTTCTTCTGAAATATCAAAATATTGTGGATTTTCCTGCATATTTTCGGGAGTTCCTTTGGAATGGTTCAAAACAACAGGCGTTCCGAGCTCACAGGCAGTTTTTTTCATCTCTGAATCCCACTCCAATGCAGAAACATCGTTTATAATGTCCGCACCCGCGTCAAAAGCCGCTTTTGCCGTTTTCGAATTTCTAGTATCAATGCTAACCGGCACCTCCGGAAACAAAGCTCTGATTTGTTCAACAACAGGAACAACACGCCTGATTTCCTCATCAACATCAACCATTTGAGCATAGGGACGCGTCGATTCACCGCCTATATCAATGATATCAGCGCCTTTTTCTATCAAATCAGCCGCATGCAAAACCGCTTTTTTAGTGTCAAAAAACTCGCCGCCGTCAGAAAAAGAGTCAGGGGTGACATTTAAAATCCCCATAATATAAGGTCTTTTCCAATCGAAAACCGTATTACGAATTTTTATCGGTTCGGGTTGCATTTCAATAAGCTCAAGGATTTTTTTGCCGAGAATACCGAGTTTAAAAGGCTGGCACGAAAGTTTTTCAGCTGTTTTTCTAAGTTCGGACAAACTTCCGGAAAGAATACAATCAGACTTTTCAATTTTGCCGGTAATAACCTCCCTGTGAACAGCTGCATCTGTGCCGCAAGCGAGTGCGGTCTGTTTGATGATATTTGCCTGTGCAGGCGACAAAGAATAAATTTTCAAGGACAAAAATCGGTGTTTATTCGTCCCCTGCAGTGCATAAGAAGAATCAAAACCGATTTTCTCAAGTTCAATCCTATTCGCTTTTATCAATTTGACCTTAAACAATTCGTTCATAAAATCAGATTAGCATAAAAAAACTGCCTCCGGTCAGAAAAGCAGTTTTTTATGAGAATTTGTTATTTTATTAGCATGCAATGTCAGAAGCGAGGTTCAAAGCTTTCATAAAGGTTGACATTGTGCTTGCTTCCTGTAGATTTTGGATAACGTCGGGTTTCCCGTTTTTATCGTTATCTCTGACGCCCTGTTCAAAGCCGGCACCCGCACCAACAAGTGCTCCTGTAGTCGTAATTCCGGCTTTGGTCAGGTTTTGTGCGATAGTTTTTCTGAGTTGTGCAGGATTTTCCTGAAGTGTTTTTAATTCATCAACAGAAATATTTTTCGTGCCTGCTTTTTCAAGTTTTTGTGTTAAATCATTCGCCAATCTGGTCATAAAGCCTTTGAAAGTTTTTTCTTCGCTGGATTTTATGCCTTTTAATCTATTGAACATTTTTTCTGTTTTTGCAGAAAGATTATCGAGGATTTTTGTGTTCTTTCCTACGATTTCAAGAGCACGTTTGCCAACAACTTTTCTTCCGAGCAAAAATCCTGTTCCGGTAGTGATTCCGGTTACGACAACAGTCTTAAAAGGGCTTGTCGGATTCATAGTTTTTGAAATTTTATTTCCAAGTTTATCCAGCTCACGGGCTTTAGTTTCATCATCAGCATTTCTATCCTTGAGAACACGTGTTGTAACCGACATATCATCAAGCATTTCATTACGCCTTCTGATTCGGTCTTCATTTCTTGCAAATGAGGGGCGGATAGGTGAGCAATTCATTGAAACGTTTAACATTTTTTCTCCATTAGAACTTAACTTAAAATTCTTTTACGTTTGCTTTAAGTATCATAAAACAAAAATTTGCTATTTGCACACTCTATTATTAAGATTTTTTAACAATTAAGTCAAGATTAAAATAATTTATGTAAAAAAAAAGCAGCATTGCTGCTTAT
>OGOC01000451.1_pt1 | contig 41540 bp, 70 predicted proteins | sample 1552561 | NCBI WGS metagenome assembly OGOC01 (sample SAMEA2580148, study PRJEB22360) | human gut metagenome | biome: human gut; feature: human-associated habitat; material: faeces | place: Denmark | collected 2008/2010
TTTTGTTCTTTTGTCATGCTCTTTGTTTTATCTGCTTTTAATTCTATGAATAATCCTGCATATTTTTTATTAGGTACTAATAGTCCTAAATCTGGAAATCCTTTCGCCATACCCATTCTTTTTAATTCTGCTCCATATCTTTTACTTCTCTTTCCTTCATTCGGAACATGCATAAGCATTTTTAACTCTGGATATTTCTTTTCTTGCCATTTTGCCCACTCTATAAGGCTCTTTTGCTCTTGCGCTTCTGTTGTCTTAGGTTTATTTGTTTTGCCTTTATCTGCTCTCTTAATTCCTTCTAGCGCCGTTAAATCTGTATACCCTTCTGCATTTTTATTTAGCTGATATCTCTCCATATTCCCTCCTATTTTGCTGTTCTATATGGCTCTAACATTGTTACTAATTTATGTACTAATATTTCTTTGTCTTTTGTTATTTTCGCCTCACTGTTTATCGCTGGTCCTCTTTTTTCTTCTGCACGATATTCTTCTCTACAAGTATCACTACAAAATCTTTGATTTGCTCTATTACTTGTATATTCTTTGCCGCAATGCTCACATATTTTTTTATTAGCATTTTTTATAAAATTTATTTCCCATGTATTTTTATATGGAGTGTCTTGTCTTATAGCTGATGCTACAGCTCCAGCGTATATTTTCTTGCCATATACACCTGTAAGATACTTCGCTACTGCATTTTGGCCTGTAAATTCTAATACTTCTCCAGTTTTTATATTTTTCACTTCGATTATATTTTTTTCCATTACTATTCACCCCTTTTCTTTACTTCTTTTGTTTCTAGTGATTTCAAATAGACTTGCAACTCCTCAGGACTTAGTTTGTATTCTTTTACTTTGCTGCATTTTTTCTCGCTTTCGTAATTGCCCTTTAGGACTATCTCTCCTGGTTGAAAATAGTAAACTCCACCTTGATTATCTCTAGTTTTAACTTGCTTTACATTCAGATTTCTCACTGATGATTTTTCTTTTCTAGTGCATCCACATGATTTTGTGTTTCCAGATTTCAAGTTGTATTCTCTGACGGATACTGTATTTCCGCAGCTACACTTACATATCCATTTTCTTCTACCACTTGATTCTTGATCTAATTCTATTACTGTAAGTTTGCCAAATACTTGTTCAGTTAGGTCTGGAATTTCTCTAACAAGTCCCATTTCTTTTACATATTTTTTTATAGTATTTTTATTTCTATTTAACTCATAAGAGATGTTTAGTATGCTTAATCCTTTATTGTATAATCTCTTTATCTTTCTCTTTTCTATATCTGATAGTCTTTTTGCCATTTGATTATCCCCTTCTGAGGGACTAACAAGCCCCTGTAGTTACTTTATAGTTTTTATATGCTCCAATAAACGTCCTTGAACTTCTGCAATGGTTTTTATTTCCTCATAAGTGCTATTTTTCTTGCATTTTTCTAGTTCTAAAACAATTAGTAATTCTATTTCCTTTGGTGTTTTGCCATAAAATCCTAATTCTTTTATAAGTTTTATGGTTTTTTCGTTGTAATTTTTATACAGTTCCATCTCCGCACCCCCTATTTATTTCCTATAGGATAATACATTAATTCTTTTCCGCAGAACAGATAATATCTAGACCCTTTATCTCCATCTCGATTCTTATCCAGAATGACTTCAACTAATGTATAGCCTTTTTCTTTTTTATCTCTCATGCTTTCGATAAATTCTTCTAGTCTAGTGCCTTCATTAAAACCTGTTCTTTTCCATGCTTGTTCTAATTCCTTCTCTTCTGTAACTTCATGTATGTAAACCACTTGATTGCTATCTTGGTATATTGCCCTTGATTCTCTACAATAAGTTTCTCCATGCGGTCTATAATTTCCAGTACCTTTATCCGCTAACTGTGTTAGTTGTATTACTATCATGTTGAAATCTAATGTTATATTCTTTAATTCCCTCGACAATTCCGCTACCTGTCGTTCTCTAGAGACTTTTGTATCTGTTGGAGTTAATAGTTGTACATAATCTACTATCAGTACGTCTGGCTTATACATTCTTAGTGCCTTTTTAATTTGTGCTATCGTGCTTATACTATCGTCTATTCTCAACTTATCTGTATTCAAACTTTCCATAGTCTCTATTATTTTCTTGGTTTTGCCTGAAGATAACTCTCCGCTGCGATATTCTTGTCTTGTTATCCCTGCATAACTTAGTAAAATTCTCTCAGCTACTTGCTCTTTACTCATTTCTCTACTAACTATTAGGACTTTTTTGCCCTGTTTTAACATATTAATAGCCATTCTTAAGCTCATAGCGCTTTTACCAACTCCACTTTTAGCTCCTATAGTAAGTAATTCTTTTTTAGCTAGGCCACCTTCTGTTAGCTTGTCCACTATTTTTATTCCAGTTAATACACGTTCTATCTTTTCCCCTAACTTGTCAAACATATTTGCTATTATAGAACTCAATGCATTATCTTCATCTACTTCTTTATTTGCCTTTGTGCCAGTTTCAAAAGTGTTAATGCAGGCATTTATATTTCTCCCTGTTTGAATCCCTTCTATAAGGCTTTTAGCAAGTTCTATCGTGTCTCTTTTTTGTTTCATTTCTTTTATTTCACCAATATAAAACTCTATATTACTTGCTGCTGTAGCATATTGGTTTAAATTCGTTATATACATCATTTCAACTGTATTATCTATTTGTTCTATCTTATTTACTAAACTTATTAGATCAATCGGTGATTTTTCTTTATCCAGTAGCTTCATTGCTTTATAAATAACTCTGTTATATTCGAAATAAAAAGTTTCTTCCGATAAATCCTGTATTACTTCAAATAAGTTAGGTTCTAACAATACCATCCCGAGAACTATTCTTTCATATTCTAAATTGTATAAATAATTGTTCATAAATCCTCCTATTCCCCAGGTCCATTTATCAAGTCTAGCAAGTCTAATGATGATTCGATTTTTGTAGTTGGTTGAACTGATTCACTTGGTTGGTAGTTTTCATCTAAATAATCTATATAAGCTCCATTAAAAAATGTGCTTCCATGTTTTATATATTGCTTGTCTGTATTTTCTTTTTCTTTAGCATATCTTTTTACTGCTCTTTCTAATTTTTCTACACTTATCTTTTCTTTTGTAAGTATTCTTTTGATGTACTTATAAGCTTTAGCTTTATCTTTCTTATTAGGATATAATTTCCATATATTGTCTATAACATCTAAAGAAATAACAGCATTATTATTTGTATTATTAATATATGTATTATTATCCTTAACCTTTTCTTCCATAGGGGTATGGAACTTTTCTTCCATAGGGTATGGAACTTTTGGTGAAGGGGTATGGAACTTTTCTTCCATAGGTTTACTTATATACAACCTTCTTTCTTCTATACTTTTGTTTCCTTCTTTATATATGATTTGTGATTTTATATATCCCTTTTGTATTAGCTGGTTTATCCATTTTGAAATAGATTTCTTAGATACCTTATATAACTCTGCAAAGTAATTATTACTAGCCCAGCAATAACCTTTTTCATTACATAAAGCAGTTATTTCCCCATATAGTAGCTTTGCATTAGGAGTTAAATCATTATCATATCTTACATTAGCTGGAATTATCGCATAATAAGATTTTTGTAATTCATTCATTATCTGCTCCCCCCTTTTATAAAATGTCAAATTTCGTATCTTTATAGTTATATTATACTATTTTTGTCTTACATTGTAAATACTTGTCTTGCAAAATAATATAATGATATTGCTTTATCTTACTTAAATATGTTAAAATGTAAATAAAAAATAAAGGTGGTGTGTTATGACAACTAAACAATTTACATTTAGAATGCCAAATGATTTAAGAGAAAAACTAGAGCAAATAGCAATTAAAGAAGATAGGACTTTATCAAATCTAATAATTAAAATTTTAAAAGATTATGTTAAAGTTAACTCGGAGAAAGGAGAATAAACTCCTTTCTTTTTTTGTTACTTATCTCTCTAGTTTCTCTATGCTGTTTTTTCTGCTGCTTTTTCATATCCGTTGCAAACTAAATCATATTCTGGTTTAGTCAAGTCTTTTACTTCCTTGTTGAATTTTTTCATTACTTGTTGCTTAACTAGATCTTTATCTACTCCAGCTTTGTTAGCTAGTGCATATAATCTAGCTAACTGCTTGTCCGATAATTTTTTAGAATTATAATTATTGCTATAACTTCTTTGTGCTTCGGTTGGTGGTTTAGAATCAGCATCATCTTCATCTGTTGGTATTCCTAAGAACTTCAATAGAAAGTATCTTTCGTTGTATGTTAGTGCTGTCCCCATAGCCTTGCTGATATCATCTGTTTGTTGTCCGATACAAACCCAAGGAACTACCAATTTATCTGTTGGTTCTTCGGCATTAATCCATGTGTATGTCATTTTTGCAGTAACTATAAAATCTAATTTTTCTTTTCCTTTTGCTGTTACATATTCATGTTTTTCCCAATGAAATGTACTATAATCTATCTCTGGTACTAATAACACTCCTAGCTCGTCCATTTTATCTTTAATAGCTCTTAAAATTTGAGTTCCACTTACAAATATATAGTCATATCCTTTAGTGTCTTTTGAAAAGCCTTTGATATTTTTTCTTATTTCTACTAGCTTTTGATGCAAGTTCATGTTATTCACCTTCCTTATTTATCTCTAATTCTTCTATATTAAGTCGTAAAGCATATAATAAACTGCTTTCGTAACTATCATGTTTTCTATTTCCTATTTGTTTTAATGTGTCTTTATAGTGTTCTTTGAATATATCTAATGTCATAAATTTTCTATTTCTTAGAGCAAATTCAGCTCCTTCGATAAATCCTAATCTACCTTCTGGGTCGGTAGTATTTCTATATAGTCTAACTAGGAATAATCTTTGTTCTAGTGTTTTTATATCTGAGTTTTTTACTCCCTCAGATTGTAATTTTAACTTCATATTATCCCCCTCTTATGGTATAATTTAAGTATCTTATATTACATATAGTGTTTGATTTATAGCTCCCTAGACTGGTACTCTAGAGAGCTTATTTTTTATTGAATTTTTTATTGGTGTGTCATATCGTAAACTAAGTCTTGGTAATCTTGTTCTATTTGTGCAAATTCTTTTGCATCTTCTAATGTCATTTCTTCTTGTTCTCCTGTTATTCTTCTAACTTGTAACATTGCTATGTATTCAAGAAAAGTCATATCTGGGTTTTCTTTTGCTGCTCTATCTAGGTATTCTGTTGTGCATATCATTGTCATTTATATCACCTCCTTGATTCCTTCGATATAGTTGTCTAGTAAGTCTGAAATGTCGTGTAGATTTGTTGCTACATTATAACCAGCGCTTGTAAGCACTATATAATGTACTTTTTTGTTGTATTCTTCGATTGAAATCGTTAAAGCATAATAGCTTTCACCACTAACTTGTAAAGATAGGTCCATTCCTATTTTTGCAAATTCTAGATTATCGTTGATGTATTCTGCTTTAGCAAATAAACCTAAAGCTTTTACTCTAAACTCTTGATTTGTCATTTGTTATCCCCCCTTTTTTAAGCTCCAGCACCTTCCTGAGCTTGTTGGTAATTGTATTTAGCTATTTCATAAAATGCTTTTTTTATATCTTTTAAGATTAAACTTCTTTCCTCTTCTGTAAGCCCTACTGGTGACTTCATAATCACTTTTGCTCTGTCGTTTTCATATTCATGGGTTATTTTATACTCCATCTAAGCACCCCCTACTAAAAACTATGTATTCTTGGATTTGTCCTATTCGTGGATACTTCTCCACCATGCTCCTAGGAAAAAGCCTACTGAAAAAACTATACTTACTGCTATGTATTTTACTATCATGATGCCTCCTATTGTTCGTCATTAAAAAATAACTCTGTTATAGTCATCCCTAATGCATTAGCAATTTTTCTTAAATTATGGACCATAACACTATCAATATCACCTTTTTCTATTTTTACTATCGTAGTTACACCAACTCCTGAAAGTTTTGATAGTTGCTTTTGATTTAACCCTCTTCTAATACGTTCCAATTTTAAATTCATATTTCTTATCCCCTATCTCGAATAATCTACTACTGTGTTATTGCCTTGTTTTCTAAGTAGTGCAAACTTGTTTTGTAACACGTGAAACATCTTAATTTCTGCTTGGTATGGAGTTATGATGCTCCATTCTTCTCTAAAACCTCTAGCTCTTAATATGTCTGATACTGCTTCTACTTCTCTTTTGAAGAAATGTTCTGTTCCTGTGTATATCGCCATATTTAGTTACCCCCTAAATTAATACTTCTTATTTACTTTTTTCGTTTTCTTCTAGTAATTTTTCAAGATCTTTTTCTTTCAGAAGTTTTTCAATGATTTTTATTTCACCTTTACCAGTTACTCTTGTTGTTCTAAATGTGAATGTTCCTCTTGCTGTTTTCTTAGTACCTTCTGATACTTCTAAATAACCTCTTTCAACTGCATATTGAGTAGCTTCTGTTGAGTTTTTACATACCCAGCCCCAACTTCTCAGTCTTTCATATAATCTTCTTTCTCCTATAAGTATCTTGCTATTTGATTTTGAGATTGCTTTAGCAGTTTCTCTAACTAATTTTGTGTTTTGTGATATAGATATTTGAGTTATCACTCTGTCTTTTTCTGCAATTTCTTTTTTAGCATCTTCCAGTAATTTGTTTTTATTGTCTATTGTCTTTTGCGCTACTATTAAAGCTTTAGCCATTATTGTTTCATCATCTTCGTCTTCATCGTGTGGTATGTAGCCACCAGTTTTTCTAATTTGTTTTAATATTTCTTTTACTTTCTTTTTGAATTGTTTTGCTATTGGTTTTCTACTTTGCATTAATACCTCGTAAAGTCCATCTTCTGTTAAAAATAAGGCAGTATAACTATTAGTTAGAGTGCTTAATTGATGTCTTGCGACTTCTGCATCGTCTAAATCAGCATCTTTAACCATTTTGCTAGGATTGCTATGTTCTATCCAATTCGCTACATCTTTAGCTAAAAACAATGGATTTTCTTCTGTTCCATAAATTTTAAAATCTTGTCCCAAAACTTCTTGATTATAAATTACTTGTAATTCTTCCATGTTTAAATCCTCCTTAGTTAAAGTCAAAACATTGTTGTTCTTGTTGATTTTCTAAAATTGTTTTATAGCCATTTTTTCTTAAAATGTCATGGATAAACTTTTTACCAGCTTGAGTCCATCTTGTCTGAGGTTTAGCATTCGGTATATCTGGTTGATATGGTCCTGTATATCCCTTACCTTGATACTTAGCATATAAAAGCCATTGACCATTTTGCTTATATTGAACTCCTAACTCATGGAGTAATGCATTCAAACCTTGACCAGCCATTCCAAAATCTTTAGCTATTTGAGTTGGAGTTAATAATGTTTTTTTATCTTCTAAAACTCTTTCTGCATATTCTGCATGTGGTTTTAATTCGTTTATTGCATCTGATTGTTTTTCTATGGTTTCTATTAGAGGTTTCTCAACCACTTCTTTATAGTTTTTAATAGCTAATGCCGTTTCAGCTTTGCTAGTTGAATTTACTATGCTTAATATTGCTTGGTCTTCCTCTGTCAACTGTGGGACTTGTTCTTTTATGTATTGTTCCATTTTGTTGAACTTATTAACATATCTTGCTGTAAATAATATTCCTTTTTCACCAGTAAGTTTATTAGCTAACATTTCGCAACCCATTTTTGTACATTCATAACACTTATTAGATTTACCGTTACTTGCTTTATATTCACTTTCTATAAAATATTCATTCACCACAAAACTGTGGTCTATTAAAACTGGGATTATACCTACAACATCTTTGTTACCTTCAATCATTCTAAGTACTTCCCAATGTTCTTTTTCCATCATCTTAGCTACTTCTCTTGATGATATAGTTTGTACTAAGTTATTCATTTCGTTTATGTAATCCATGTTTCAATCTCCTTTCAATCAATATTATTAGTCAATGTTTTTATTAGTCGAATTTAATTCATCTGATTTACTAAAAAAAATATCTTCTATTGTTACTCCAAATATATCAGCTAGTTTCTTAGCTTTGTCTAGTGGAGGTTTAGCTATTCCTAATTCATAACAAGAAAATGCTTGTCTTGTTACTCCTATTTTTTCAGCTAAGTCTCTTTGTCTATAATTGCCCTCTGTTCTGTATTCTCTTAGCTTATTCATCAAATCACCTCCAATCGAATTTAATTAGTTTTTTTAATTATTAAGCAAATCTTATTGACTTGTTATACTTACATTATAGCAAATTAAATTAGCCTGTCAAGTGTTTTGACTAAAATTTTTCGATTTTATTTCAAAAAGGCGAGGAAAATTTGCATAAATAGAGAATATATAAGTATAATTAACTTATAACATATTTATAGATAAAGTGCATTTTAATGGAGGATAGGAAAAACATGTTAGCAAGAAGATTAAGAGAACTGAGAGAGGAAAATAATTATACACAACAAGAAATCGCTAGTAAAATAGGTTTAACAAAAGGAGCATACGGTTGCTACGAAAGAGGCATAAGCGTACCAGATGCCCATACGCTTTTACAATTAGCAGATATATTTGACGTTACCACAGATTATCTGCTAGGGCGTGTAGATAATAAAAAACCGTTAGAAGATATGTCAGGAAAAGAACATGATGCTATTAAATTAGCAGAACAATTAACAGATGAACAACTTGAATTAATAACTAAAATGGCATTTGGACTAATAAAAAAAGACTAGGTAATCCCTAGTCTTTTGTTTTATTCAATTCTTCTTTAGCTAGCTTTATAACTTCATTTAAATGTTTATGATCTAATTTATGATTTTTTATTGCATTTATTAATTTTTCTTTCATATTCCAGATTATTCCCCCCTTAAATCATAGAACATATGTTCTAATTAATCGTTTACATATATTATATACTATTTTTCAGATATATAGTATATGTAAATTACAAAATATTTTGTATAGTCTTATTATACTATCTAATAAGACCTTTTTGGAATATTTTAGTAAAATTTCCACATATGTAGACGGAAATTTATGCTTACTTCCAATAAGAATCAAACAAATCTGTTATTTTACAATCTAAAGCCTTGGCTATATCTTCTAGCTGGAATATATTCACCTTCCTTTTTTCAGTTTCGTAGTTATTAAGTGCAGCTTTACTAATATTAGTTTTTCTTGCTAATTTTTCTAATGAATATCTCTTTTTTATTCTTTGTTGGTAAATTAGTATCTTCATACTATCATTTTTGTAGCATAATATCTATTTTATACTAGAAAATAGTGTAAATTAATTTGGTATATGCTACAATTTAAGAAAAAATGAAAACTAAAGAGGGGGATAATTATGGGATTATTTAAATCTAAAAAAGATAAATCTAATGAAAGACAAGTTATAACTTCTAAAAAAGTTTACAATTTAAAATCAAACGGTAAATATGAAATTGTCTTAGAAGGGAAATTTATTTCTATTACTGCTAAAGGAATTATGAATTCGATAAATAAAGGATTTACAGGTACAAAGAAAATCTGTTTAGATAATGTAACAGGAGTACAATATAAAAAACCTGGTTTAACTACTGGATATCTACAAATAATATTAATGGGTAGCCAAGAGGCTAAAGGCGGAGTTTTTAATGCGGTACAAGATGAAAATACTATTTCTTTCGCTAAAAAAGATAATGAACAAATATTAGAAATTAAAGGATATATAGAGAACTATATAGAAAATAAAAATAACTATAGAAGTCAAAATATATCAAGTGATGCAGATGAATTAATGAAATTCAAAAAACTTCTAGATATGGGTGCTATAACTGAAGAAGAATATGAAAATAAAAAAGAACAAATATTAAAATTATAGACAAACATCAGGGCAGTTTTACCAGCTGCTCTTTTTTTATAAGGAGGGTTACCAATGAAAACATGTATATACCTTAGAAAATCTAGGGCTGATGAAGAATTAGAAAAGAAAGAAAAGGTCGATACACTCAGTAGGCATAGGAGTACACTTTTAGAAGTTGCAAAAAAACAAAACCTTGATATAGTTGAGATAAAAGAAGAAATAGTTAGTGGAGATAGTATTGCAAAAAGACCTAAAATGATACAACTTCTAGAAGAAGTAGAAAATAATCTGTATGATGCTGTATTATGTATGGATATAGACCGTCTAGGACGTGGAGATATGCAGGACCAGGGTAAAATTATAAATACTTTCAAACAAAGTAATACTTATATAGTTACACCTGATAAGACTTACAACCTAAACAACGAACTAGACGAAGAAATGACGGAATTTAAAACCTTCTTTGCACGTAGAGAATTAAAAGTAATAACTAAACGTATGCAACGTGGTAGAGTTAAATCTATAGAAGAAGGTAATTTCATAGGCTCAATAGCCCCTTTAGGATACAAATTCGAGTATGATAAATTAGGGAAAAGGCACATGATGATAGATGAAGAAACTGCTCCAGCAATAAAACTTGTATTTGATATGTATCTAAAAGGAGAAGGTGCATATAAGATAATGAATCATCTAAACACTCTAGGCTATAAAACAACTGCTGGTAAATGTTTTACAGAATGTGCAGTCAGAAGGATTATAAGAAATAAAACGTATTGTGGCTATGTGACTTGGTTTGAATATAAGAGAAAAGGAACAAAAACAAGAAAAAATCGAGAAAGTGATATGATAGCGTGTAAAGGAAAACATCAGGCTATTATAAGTGAAGATGACTGGAATCAAGCACAAGAAATAAGAATAAATAATCAAATACCCGCTAAGAAAAGTGGTAGAAAACTAATTAATCCATTAGCTGGTATAGTAAAATGTTCTAATTGTAAACATACAATGGTAGCATCTTACAATACAGGTAAAGAAGGCCCTGTACTTTATTTGCGTTGCAAACAATGCTACGAGGTTGGCTCTTCTAGGCTAGATCTAATAGAAGAAGAAATAATAAATGTTTTGAAAATAAAATTAAAAGAGATTAAAGATGAGTTAGATAATACAGAAATAGAAGATAGAGAAAATAAGCAACTAGAGATGTTACAAAATACTCTAACCACTCTAGAAAAAGAAGAAAAAGAATTAGATAAGCAGAAAAATAAATTACATGACTTGCTAGAAAGAGGTATATATGATGTAGATACTTTTTTAGAAAGACAACAGACTTTGGCAAATAAGAAAGAAGAAATAGAAATAGCTATAAAAGGTACTAAAAAGTTATTAGAGGCAGAAGTTAGCAAGGACATTGATTATAAGGAGTTAGCAGAAAATATAGAGTGTGCTATAGAAAGTTATGAAAACACTGATAATATAGAATTGAAAAATAAGGCTTTGAAAACTATTATAAAGGAAATTTTATATAACAAAGAAAAAAAGAGATTTGCACAATTTACTTTGGAGGTCAAATTTAAAATATAGGACTATTTACAGGTATCACCACACAGATTATTGTTTGTCTGTATCATGATACCTGTAAAACCATCCCATAAAAACATCTTTATTGTATAATATGAATAATATAGCACTTGCTACTCCAATTCCTAAGTATGCTATGCGTCCTGCTACTTCTAATGCTAGTTTTTTCATGCCGACACCTCCTTTATTAGAGTATCAACTATATCTGGAATATTTATACAAATTTTAGAAAAAAACTTTTCAAATTTACTTGACTATTGGTAACCAATAGTATATTATATAAGTATAATAAATAATAAGAAAGGGGTAAGGAAGATGAAAAGAAATTTAATGAAAGAAGCTCATAAAATGACAAAGGAAATAAAAGAACAATATCCAGAAGTAGATTATCAAGCTCAATTAGGTTTATGTTTATCTTTCTTAGCTCAAGAAGGGGAACAAGAAATGAAAATAGAAGGAAAAAGTGAAAAACAAATAAAATATGCTGAAAATTGTAGAGAAAGCAGAATAGCACAATTTGAAAGAAAAATAGAAAGATTAGGAGCAAGTGAAGGAAGTAAAACGAATTACGAAATAAGAAAAACTAATGAAGAATTAGAACTTACAAAAGTTGAAGCATTACAAATAGGCATAAATGTATTAAAAAACATGACAAAAGCTTGGGAAATAATCAATGCTTGTGAATGTGATATAGAAATATTAATATACCACTACGGTCAACATAGATAGGAGGAAGATATATGGAACAAAGAAATTTGAAAGTAAGTTGTTGTAAAGCTGGAGGCAATGCAAGTAAAAATGCATTGTCTTACAAGTTAACTCTTCCAGTAGCATGGATTAAAGAAATGGGTATTGATTCAGAAAATAGAGAAATAACAGCTACTTTTGAAAATAATAAAATAATAATAGAGAAGGGGAAAAGAAATGAATAAATGGTACAGACTAGGTCAAGAGTTTAACAAAAAATTCACTAAGGAACAATTTTTCGAAATTCTAAGAAATAATAATTATACTAATGCACTTGGTTGTATAGGAAAGGACTTCAAAGAAAAAGATTATAAAAAACTTTGCAAGATTGTAGATCTTCCAGAAGAAACAGAAGAGATACATTATAGTTATGGAGAAAGAAAATATTATTTCTACCAAGGATATGACAAAAGGAGCGTAGAAAAATAATAATAGAAAAGAAATAAAAATTAATTAACATACAAAGAGGTGGTTAAATGAATTTATATGATTTTTTTGATGAATTGGATTATATGGGCGTGAGAAGTATTACAATGATGAGAAAAACGTTATGTAAATCGGATTCATGTAAAAAATGTGAAAAATATCCAGATAAATGTACTTACAAAGAAAGACAACTCAGAATAAACTGTTTATTTATAGAATTAGAAAAAGAATTAGAAATATTAATAAATGGTGATGATGACGAAATAAAAACATTAGAAAAGAAATAATAAATAGCTAGAGGGCTAACACCTTCTAGCTATTTTTATCGGACGCGACCGATAGCGACCGATAAGCTTATCTTTCAAACACTTCTACATATTTAGGCGATGCTGTTATATAAACTCCTGATTTTAGTTTATACATATCTGTTCCAGTTCTTTTTATAGTTTCTACTACAGTATAAGCTCCACCAGCTGTAACCTTGCCAATAGTATTTTCTTCTGTAAAGTCAGCCTTGCTATGTATATTTATGTCTTTTAGTATTCTAACATACTTAGTTTTATTAGCTTCTTCTTTAGAGTTTAATTGATCTAAAAACCAATTCCAAGTTAAACCAGAATACTTTTTAGTTATCATATAAGAAGGACATATTTTTCTAGTCCAATCATAATGTCTTTTTACTTTTTTTACTGTTGTTATTTCTGATTTTAATATTTTTACAAGTTCTGCAGCATTTAAATACGCTTGTTTTTGCAATTCTCTATTATTTTCATATTGGCATATCTCTATTCCTATTGATGTTGCATTACCTTCTTTGCATCCAGCATGCCAGCAAGTTCTGTATAAATTTACAATTTGTCTTACTATATAAGCATCTACACAAAGTTGAAAACTAGCTTGAGGTTTTCTGTTTAAATCATTTTGGCCATTTTTAACACTTAAATAAAATTGTGTAGCTGGTATATCTGGGCAATCTGTCTCATGTATTGTTATGCTAGTTGGTGTAAAAGCTTTGTATGGTACCATATGTCCCTTTTTTAGTAAATTCGTAGATATTACTTTAGCTTTTCCTATAGTCATTCCATTTTTTAATACACCATTTTCTATATATTTAGTCATATTATCAAATCCTTTCTGAAAATAAAAGATGCTTAAAAAATCGACCTTCTTATCGGTTCTCTAAGCACCTTACAGTTACCTTATAAAGTATTTATATCTATTTTTCTATCAAGTTCTTAAAAGCTTGATGTAAGCCAACAGAAGCAAGTCCTGAAAATAATCCACCAAGTATAACTTCTGGACTTACATATCCAGCTATCCATATGTTTAAAGCGCATCCTAAAAGCGCCATGATGCAAGGTATGTATTTATTATCTATAAAACTAAAACTTGTTTTTATAACATATCCTACACATACACAAATACCTACTACTACTAAAACTAAATAGCTACCTAATAAATTTAAATCAAACATAACTACCTCCTATTAATTAAATAAATTATTTTGTATTGCATAAAAGAAAAAACTAACCAATGCTGTTATAATTGCACAAGTTAGTTTATTTAAGTTGCTTGCTAGTTTGTCTATGGTATTGCATAGATTTTCTATTTTTACTGCCATTTCAGACTGTGTATTTTCTAGTTTGTCTATTCTTTCAGAATGTCTTTGCAGCCTTTCATCGTGTCTCTTTAGTGTGTCTTTTAACCATTCATCATTCATGCAAAATTCCTTTCTTATATAAAAAAGGACTGTAGCGGTACAGTCCTTTTAAAAATAGATTTAGTTTTTTTAATTATATATTGTTTTTATTTTTTATTTTCTCACATTTTACATCTTTTTTCACCCCCTTACAGTTATTATACTATAAGATGGTTTAAATACCATTTTTTTACTTTGTATTTACTTGGTATTTACTTAGCAAATTAGTTCACAATATTTTTAAATTGCGAACTTAATGGATATTAAACGAGCTATTCAGCTATTAATTCTTCACATCCGCTTTCTATTAATATTTGTTTAACTTGCTCTTTTAACTTTGTAGGTACTTTTCCATAAGTTAATTTACCTTGTATTATTCTATAAGCTAAAAATTCAGCCATATCATTCACCTCCTCCCAAAGTCATCATTATTAATTCCTCAATCGCTTGTGCTTGTCTTTCTTGTTCTTCTTGAATCAAGTCTAGTTGAGTTTTAGATTGTTCTGTTTGTTCTTGTTGTTGCATTTTTTCAAATTCTTCTATTTCTTCTGTTGTAGCATCTCTATATATTCCATTATCGTATATTCTATATGTCATAATATCCCTCCTTATCTGCCATAAATCTTATAATTATTACCTTCAGCAAAGGTACCATATCTAAAAAGCAATTTATTTATACCTTTTTTATCATTCCAATTTGCTGAATTATATGTGCCCTCACTGCTAGAAAGAATTGAACTATTGCATCTTTTCCAAATTAAAAATAAAACTGGATTTTCAGCACATAAATATATCGAAAATGTACATTCTTCATTTACTTGCCATAATATCGATGATAATACTAAATCAACCCCACTTGCTTGATTTTCAGAATAACTAGTTATTGCCATTCCACAATTAGATGTTCCTCCTGCTTTTCCTTTTGCTATTATTAATATTTCTTTATAATCATTATCAAAAATTTCCGTAATTGCACTAACAGTTTCTGTTAAAGTTAAATCTTTCAATAATTTCCACTCTTTTTCACTTCCACCAGTACCACCTTCACCTCGAGGAATACCTAAATTCAATAGAGGATTTTCTGTAGTTCCTGTAATACTCGCAGTCGCACTACTTCCACTCTCAAGTGTTTCTACTGTACCAATTTGCAAGCTTGGAGTTGCTCCAGTATCTCCTTTTGCACCAGCTTCGCCCTTCCATTTATACCAAGTATAAGAATGTGGGTTTATTGGAGCATCTGCATTTGCATCTACACATAAGCCTATATATGCGTTTGGTGTATCTGATATTTGTCCTGCTAACTGTGGTGCTCCTGTAGTTGAATATTTTATATGTAAATACTGACTTGTGCCCCCACCACTTGATATAGGAAGTGTTATTCCATTGCCTAATTTACTACCCTTTGAATTTACAAGTTGAAGTAAATTAGTAGCACTATCTAATGACAAATCAGTTGGTTGGTTGTTCGCAATATCTTTAATTTGCGAACTATTTTTGAAAATACCTTCTTCTATTCTATTTAACTCTGCTGTTGTAATTTTTTCTTTTGGCACCCATGTTTTTTTAGCAAAAGTTCCGTCTGCATTTGTAGAAGCTACAGGCTCTGCATAAGTAACAATAGCATAATCCGTTAGAGCCTGGTCTACTTCATTTGTTGTGTTAGTTGCTACCAATTCGGAAATGGGAGTTGTGCATGGTCTTTCTAGTACATGGAATTGTCCTATTACTTTTGGAATTGTTACTGCCCCGTCAGTATCATCGAACAAATCAAATACCAAATCAAAATCTCCGACTTCTACTTCTTCATCGATTAGATCTTCTGTTACCTTTAGGTGTATTTTACCATTTTCTACTGGAGCTATAGCATTTGCTACTTCTACTGCATTTGGTTTCACAACTGTAACTGCAGCATTTATTGCATTTGTTTTTTCTATTAGATCTGTAGTCCCCTTAAAATTAAAAGATGCATTTTTTATAGCAAAATAATAATGCACATTCTTATTTCCCCTAAATAAATATATGTCTTTATCTAATTTTGCCGTGTTACCTGTAACCGTTACTGTGTAATCATATTTAATCAAATCAACATCCCCTTTCTATTTACTATTTAGCTTATCTTCTAATTCCTCAACCTTCTCCATTGTCTTTTTTAATGCTCCTATTAATACATTGACCAATTGGGTTTCTTCTATTGCTAACGTTGCTTGTGTTTTATATGCTTCTTCTGAATTAGTTATTAACTGTCCAATTTTATTATCAGTACCATCTGAATTTACAAGCATATCCTGGGCTATAGCTGATATTCTCTTTTCACTTTCTCCTATATAATTATAAGTTGCTAAGGCATAATCGTTTTTTATAAAATTATACAAATCATCATAGTTAATTGAGCTTTCTTTATTTAAGTAATTAATATTTTCTTTTAGTGATCTATCTGAACTTGTTTTTACACCATTAGTTGCATATACAACATTCCAAAATCCACTTGTAGAACCTAATCTTATACCCCCACTTGAGCTTGTAGGATTATAACAAGGCATGAAATAGGTATATTCATTATTTGCATCTCTTGTCAATTTAACCATTCTTGTTGAGTTATCATTTGGTGGCGTATATCCTTGTATCCCAAAATAAAGACTGTTGTTACTTGTAATAAGTCCTGGCGATTGTAAATATTCTGTCGCAGTTACTTTGCCAGGAGTTAATTGAGCATAACTTCCATCATTAGATTCTCCATATACTTGGATTGTTTTAGAACTATAAACACTACCATCTGAATAAATTCTAAATAAATATCCATCAGTTGCACCTTCTTTAGGTGCAGTGAAAAATCTAGCGCCTTTTATAGTTTTACCTGTTAAATCATCGAAAGTTATATTAGATGCATTTAAACTATTGGTTTTTATATATTCTCCGTTTAAATAAACTTTTCCATTTTGTAAATATATACCTTGTACTTGTCCGTTGTTTGTAAGAGCATTAAATATTGCTTGTTGTGTGTTATCAACTTTATTATCTACAAGATTTGCCATACCTTCCCAGGAAGTATCTACATAAGGTGTGGTTTCTGTTGCTGTACCATCACTATAATAGATTATAGATTTAGTCCATATGTAATAGCCTCTTTCCCATTCTGGATAGTTTGTATACCAAGTTGTTGGAGGGTCTATTTTAGATGTACTTTTGCCATATCTGTTACTTACTCTAGTAATAGACACACCTTGGTCGCCTTTACCACCTGGAGTACCTTGCTCACCTTTTGGTCCTGTTATACAAACTGGTTCTGATTCGCTTGTTGTATTATTAGAATATGTAGTTACTGTTTTTTGCCATATATATTTCCCACTTACCCAAGTAGGTTTTGTTGTGGACCAACTACCTCCTAATAACTGAGTAGGTGAAGTAGAAATATAGTAAGATATAGATACTCTCTTCATTGTAATTCCTGTAACTTCTACTACATGAGAATTTACATAGTCATCTATAGCCTTACCTTCTAAGCTAAAGTCTGTTGCATTAATTGTTACATTCCCATTTGAATCTATATAGAAAGTAGTATTTCCTTTTGAATCTATTACTTTTAAATTTTTAGCATTAATATATTGACCGTTAAAATAAAGTTTTCCATCTTGCATATATAACCCTTGTATTGTTCCATTTTTAGTAAGAGCATTAAATACTGCTTCAGAATCTGAACTGCTTAATTTATCGTCAATATTACTATTTATTTTATCATTTATTAAATTGTTTATATTTCCTCTTTTTGTATAATAATTTTCAAAATAATTTTTCAAAGTATCTTGATGCACATTTGTTGTAATTTCAATGTCGTTTATTTTGCAATCTACAGTTAAGTAATTATATAAAGCATTATATGCAGTTTGAAAATCATTGTAAGCTATATTGTACTTTAAGGCATTTGCTGTGATTTCAGCATATTCTTCTGCTATATCATCTAAAATTATTTGTAATTGCCTTTTTTCAGAAGGTATTAATGTACCATCTTCAAGTATTTTATTTATTCTTTCTTTTTGCTCGGATATATCAGTAGTCACATCGTCAATGTAGGAACTGATAGTTTTGCCTTCGAGACTGAATTCTGTTGCTCGGATACTTACATTACCCTCGCTATCTATCAGAAAAGTAATATTTCCGTTTCCATCTGTAACTGTTAGTTGTCTTGCATCTATAAAAGTGCCTTTGAGTTTCCCAGCATTGATTACATCAGCATTAAGTGATCCAATCAAAGCACTTTCTATCGCAGCTTCTTGAAAATATTCTGCAGCATCACTTATTTTGGTAGTTGTTGCACTAACTTCTTCTGAAAAATCCGTAGCATTTCCATAAGTATTAATCGCTCTTACTCTGTAGTACCAAGTTTGTGAACATTCTACTTCATGAAGAAAAGCACTTCCTTTTCCTTCATAAATCAAGTCAAATACATTGGGTGTAAATCCTTGTTTTTGACTAGCATAAACTTGATAAGAATAATAAGGCTTATTATCAAAAGTCCAACTTAATGATATCGTCTTAAATCCAGCTCTATCTATAGTTACAACTGGAACCGCTGGCAATGTATTAGGATAATCTTTTTTATTTGTTTTATCTACAATGTCTTTTACTTCATCTTTTGTTACTGTGTCAGTATTATTTTTATTTATGATTGAGCCTAGTGTTGTCTTTGGATCACCTAATTCTATAGATATATATTTGTCTGCTAATACGTTATAAGTTGTTTTTATAACTCTAGCTTGGTCTCTTATTCCATATTTGCTGTTAGCTATATATACACTATCATCCATGCCTATATATTCTAGTTCAGCTAATCCATCTTCCTTGTATTCTTCCGTTTGGCTAAGCGGTTGAAATTCTATTTTATAAGTCATTTTAGGAAGGTCGCAGCTATTATCGTTGAAATATTTTTCAGCTAGATTTTTTAATTTTTCTTTTGTTGGAGCTTCATCTTCGTCAAATTTGTCTGAAAAATCCATCCATTGACTTTTTACTATATCACCTTCTACATATCTTGGCGATTTTACTCCTGTTTCATCAATATATAGAGTTTTTTCAACTTCATCTTCTGTATAAGTAGCATAAGGTTTTATAATATTGATTATTTCTGAATAATCTTCTTCTAACGTAAAGCCTGTGATGTTCTTCTTATAAGCTATAAGAGTGTTATCATCCTTACCTCTTCTAGTAAGTACGGATATTGTAAAGTTATCTCTAAGAAGCTTAGGACCATTACCGAATGTATCTATAAGAGAACCTCTTGTCCCAGCTATAGCACTCAAACAATCTGTTTTTCTATCCATGCTGTAGTTACCAAGCATCTCTATATTACTTTCAATAGAAAATCTACTGTCAGCATCAGATTTTTGAAGCATATGTTTACCAGCATTTTCACACTTTATATTTTCTTCAGCTACATCCTCATTTAAAGAGTTTTTAGCTAAATCAAATGAAATATGTTTTGCATATACAGTCACTTGGCCATTTAGAGGTTTTGATATTGTATCTATTCTAAAAAGCTGCCCTTTTAAGTTATCCGATGCATCAGCTTTTACAAGGTTGTCTTGTTTTAACGCATAAAAAAAAGAACCATCAGAAGGATATACGAGTGTTAACTCGAAATCTCCGTTTGATTCTTCTTCAACTTGGCAAGATATAGCATCTACCAATAAACCTAATCCGTTGCTTTCATACGTTGTAAAACTGTTATCATAAATTCTTGGTATCACTATATCACCGCCATTCTATAATTTATTATTATTTTAGTAAAACTAGCGCCTGTTCCTATAGTCCAAGTTATATTGTTATTACCTTCTTCTAAAACAGGAAAATCACTATACATTTTCTGATTTGCATTTACTATTTTTCCAAGCGAATTAACAGTAGTTGCATTCATTTTTTCACAATCAAGTTGTATATGTCCTTCTAAGGCTTTTAAAACAACTTCTTGATTATTTATATTGATAGTTATGTCTCCTGTTGCATACACATCAATAACAGGCTTGGTTTTATATTCATCATTTTTTATTACAGTATTTTTAGTAGTTATCTCTACTGTTTTATTACTATTAGAGAATCTATAAGGCTTGCATCTGAATTGTGCCTGGAACAATCCAAAGTTTTCAATTGCTTCTTCTATGTCAACATCAGAATTATAAGTTCCTAATAGATAAAAACCCATGTCCTCACTTAATTGTATCTTTCTATTTGCTCCGTTAAGAAGGAATTTCTTTGCCCTTCTTGCTAATGCTGGAGTAGTTTCAACTTTGCTATTATTATTTACAAGCACACAACCAAGTGTTAATACAAAATCTTCATATCCATTGTCTATTGTTAGTGCTCCGTCTCTTCCTTCTATTTCAACAAACTCTAATTTTTTAGAAGGCGCAGAAAGGATATTACTTTCATACACCTTTATTCCATAATCTGTACTCGGTTTATCGTCTAAATATAAAACTATCGGGTCTTTATATTCTGTAAATTCCATTTCTACACCTCCTTATACTGTTAATACTTTTTTTCTTTTTAGATAGAATGCTAGGTCATTTGCTAGAGTTTCTATATCTATTTTATCATTTATACAAGGATTATTTATATTTATATTTATAGCATTACTTGTATTATTTTGTGTTGTTTGAGTTACAGCACCAATATTACCAGTTAATCCTTTAGCAGTACCTATTAAATCCATTGTAGTTGCATTGTTATTCATAACACCAACTACACTATTAGCTAGATTTTTAGCTTTTCCAAGCAAACTATTTTCCTCTTGATCTATCCCGACACCAATACCTTCTACTATACCAACACCGATTATATCTCGCATAATTTTACTTGGTGAATTAATCTTAAATCCAGCCTTGAATCCTTTTACTACTCCACTGGCAAAATTAGATATTTGAGTTCTAAGCCAACTTCCAGCTCCAGATATACCTCTCCATATACCTTGTACTATTTGTTTACCTATACTTGCCATTTTGCCAGGGATAGAATTAACTCCGTTTATTATTTTATTTTTAAAATCATTAGCTGCTTTTTGACCTTGCGCTCCAAATTGCGATGCAAAGCTAATTGCTTTTGATATACAGCTAGATAAAAATGACCATACTCGCCCTGGCAATGTTGATAATGCACTTCCTACTTTACTTACAAATTGACTTCCAGCTTGTTGTGCTTTCGCAATCATTTGCGATGCCCATTGAGTTGCTTTGCTGTAAGTATTGCTTAGGAAATTCCATACCTTTCCTGGTAATTGTTGAAACCAATTTATAGTATTACTTATAAATCGACTACCAGTTTCTTGCGCTTTTGATAACATATTACTACCCCATTGAGTTACTCTGCTATATGTATCTGTAAGCCATTTACCTATCTTGGAAGGCAATTGAGAGAACCAGTTTCCTATTGAGTTAATCCACATCGGTATATTTGTAGCAAAATAGTTATATGTATTAATTCCCCAGCTAGTTATGGCTCCTAATACAAACCCTAATGCATAGCCTACTTTTCCTGGTAAGCCACTTAACCACGTACCTATTGATGATATCAAATTGCTAATCCAACTTGATGCGCTACTATATACACTATTTGCCCATTGTGTTATAGAATTCCATAACTCTGTAGCTTTTTCTGTTACTGTTATCTTTATTTGTTCCCATAGTTCTGATATTTTACTTTGAATTTGAGGGACTATTTCCATAGCTTTGCTTAATAAAAATTCACCTAGTTTTCCTATTTCTTCACCTATTACCTCTAATATTCCGACAAATAATTCTCCAATTGCTACAACTATCTGAGGCAATGCTTGTATTATTGCTTGTCCTAATGCTATTACAAGTTGAATACCAGCTTCTATAATTAGTGGTAAATTTTCTAATATGCATCTAGCAATTTCAATAACTAATTTTACTGCAGCTTCTAGTAATGTTGGTAAATTTTCTACTAATGCAACTGCTAAGGTTGTTATAATCTGTACTGCAGCTTCTATAATTAGTGGTAAATTTTCTAATATGATGTTAACTATAGAACTTAGTGTATTTGTTATTATATCAACTATAGCTGGTAGATTTTGGCTTATACCATTTACAAGTGCAGTTATAATGTATACTCCTGCTTCAATTACTTTTGGCAGGTTTTCGGCTATGATGTTTATTACTGTAGATACAACATTTACTATAGTTTCAATTAATGTCGGTAATGCTTGCGCTATACCTTGCATAATCATTTCAAGCAGTTTAAATCCAGCATCTAAAAATAATTTTACGTTATTACTCCACATTTTTAGCCATGCTTGGATTAATTGTCCTGCTGTTTCTATTAATTTCGGTGCTACTTTCAAGATTCCAGCTACTAAGTTTGATATTATTTCGCTTGCTTTTGACTGTAAAGCTGGTAAATTCTGATTAATCCCTTGAGCTAGGTTGCTAGCTATACTTTTACCGCTTTCTAGCCATTGAGGTAATGATGATTTTACCTTATCTAATCCACTTTTAAATGTATCTGCAAATTGATCTATAACTCCTTTTATACCACCTTTTTTATATGCATTTGGAATAGTTTCTGTAAAATACTTTTCAAGTGTACCAAATACATCCTTTGCCTTTTCTTTTACCGATTGCCAAGCATTATTTACAGTAGTCCTAAATGTTTCATTTGTCTTATAAAGGTGAATAAGTCCAGCGGTTACTGCAGCAATAGGTATCGCAAAAGCAAAAAATGTTGAGGTAGCAGTTCCTATCATTGTGACAACTCCACCGATCATAGTCCAAGCTCCATTGAGGGCAACCATCCAACCATTCCATAATCCAGCACCCATAGAAAGAGGTAATAACAATAATGTCATTGCTGGTGCTAACAAGGCAACTACACTAGCTACTTTTGCGATTATTGGATGTGCCTCATTGAATTTTGTAACCCAGTCAGCTATAACACCAACAACTTTCATGCCTACTTCTAAAACTTGCCCTGCAGTTTCTATCAAAGGTTCGAACGCTTTTGCTAACTTGTTTTTTGTAGTATCCCATAGCTTTTGTAATCCTTCATCTGCTTGCATAGCTGCACTAAATAAAGTTCCATATGCGGTAATTGCAGCAACTCCTACAATTGGAATTGCAAGTCCAAGATTAGCAGTACCAGTAGTCAAACTTCTCATTAACAATCCGTATCTCGTCATATCTCCTTGTGCAAGTCTTACCGCTACTTTCTGAGCTGAATATCTCTTTATAACTCCTTCAACTCTACCACCTAACGTTCTATATCCTGCAGATAGACGATTTAGTGGTGAAACTCCTAAATTCATCGCTTCACTTAATAATCGGAATTGTCCTGGAGTTGATGCTGGTAATAACATTTCTGGTCTAATTCCATGTGCCTGTAAACCTTGCATACGTTGTGTAAGAATTTGAGTTTGGTCTCCCATTAAACTAGTCATTCTCGCATTAAGTCGTATACTATTAGCTTGTCTTTGAAGTTGCCCCTCTGTAAGTCCTAATTGACTTCTCATGTAGACTTGCCTAAATGTGTTATCATCTAGACTTAATGCAAATTCTGTCATCGCATTTCTTGCTTGCATAGCTTCTCTAGAATAACTTCCGTAAGTTCTCGATGCTCTTCTTTGTTCATTTCTAAGTCTATACATTTCTTGATAGGCCTCTCGTGTGGCTTGTGGCACTTCTCCACCAAGTTGATATTCTAATCTCTGCATTTGTCTTTCGAATCTTTGCGCTTCTCGAGTTGTTCTGCTGAATTCATCTCTTGTTCTAGATGTCGAACTTGTAATATCATCAAAAGCATTGCTCGTACTACTACTTACCTGTCTAACACCATCAAAAGCACTTCTAGCTCTGCTGGCTGAATCACTCGTGTTTCGTAATGCATCACTTGCTCCATTTGTAGCTTGTTGTGTATTTCTTAACGTATCACCCATAGAATTAGAACTATTTTCAAACTCCCTTAAACTCTCTCTAGCATCATCTAATGCATTATTCCAGTTATGAATATCAAGATTTAAATAGCCTGTTGCAGTTCCTAAGTTTGTATCCGGCATTATTTACCCTCCTTTCTTTGTTTTTTCCATGCTTCTGATATAAATGTTTTTTTCTTTCCTGTTTCTTGGTCTATTAGATCTTCACTCCATCGTGGTTTTTTCTTTTCTTCAAGTTGGCATGATATATACATACAAGCTTCATCAAAGCAAAAAGCCACGTACTCATCTTTTATTCTTGCTATTTCACTTGGTAATCTTCTATATTTCTCCGACTGATTGATTATTCTCAATACGTTCTTGCTCTTTACGAAAGCTTTTTAGCCCGTCAATTCCAGCTTGAACATAAGTAAGAATTGTTGTTTTCATTTCTAGTGGTAGCGTTATACCTATTTCTTTTATTTCTTTATAGCTTGGATTTACTAATGTTTCTTCACATAAAAACTCTAATAGCTCTCCTAACTGTTTTAAAGCTGTAACATCTCCTTCTATAGTTGCTTTGTTTACAGTTTCAGTTTTCCCGTTAAATACTTCTGCTGCTTCTTGTAAAAGAGTATTAGGTATTTTACCTTCTGTTATAAAAGCTAGCATATCTGGTCTTTTTAGCTCAGCTATAAGTTCTGTTCCATCTTCAAACTTACCTAAACTTACTATCTGAGTTTGTTTTACTCTTTTTAATTTTTCTAAACTTGTTACTTGTAAATTTTCCATTATCTATTTCCTTTCATAATAAAAACCCCTCTAAAATTATTTAGAGAGGTCTATTTCATCTATAACATTATTTTCTTCTACAATCTTATTTTCTTCTATATCATTTGTTCATTCTGATACTGTATCATTTGGTAAAGCAGTTACTTTTTCTATTGTATAAGGTGCAGTTCCTTTCTCTGGTCTTGATTGAATAGTATATTCATTTGAATAATATTCACCATCTTTAAAACTTAAAGGCACTGATTTTCCTTTACAACTTGGAAATGTCACTTTTGAAAAGTTTCCAGTGTCTCCATCTGTTCCTACTTCTGCAGAATAAACTTCAACATCAAACGATGTTTTTGATGCATTTTGTCCTACTGGTGGCGCTGTATATTTTTTAAAAGTTTTTCCATCTGTATCGTATTCGATAGTACCTCCTTGAATAACTTTAAGAAGCTCAGGACACATTACATTGTCTTTGCAAGTTAAGTCATAACCAAGTACAGTATCTTTAGCTTCTCTATTTGCATATATTTCACCCTTTAGCTTAAGAGTTTGTTCTTCGCCTTCTGAAACCACTTCTTCTGTTGAAATTTCATCAGAAGTTTTGAAACTAAAAATATCAGTTTCAGTTACAACTCTAACCAATGATACATCTGATAGTGGCATTTGATTTATCTTTTTTACTGTAGCTGCCATATTTATCTACCTCCTTCTCTATATACATATCTGAAATACGAAAGTTTTGTATAATATGCTTTCATATCATTATCAATTTCTATTGCATACTTATCATAATTTTTTCTTAGTTTGCCGAATTTTTTTATTGTATTTTCAACTTGTTTTATATAATCCTCAACCTTTGAGTATTCATTAAAAGGATAAAATACCCATAACTCTATGCTTTCTTTTTTTAGATTCTTACTACTTGAAGTATCTTCTGTTCCAGCTTCATAAATCAATACAAATGGGTCTGTGCAAATTTTATCCTGTTGTCCAAGTGAGTACACTTTTAATCCGCCAGTTCTAAGAAATCTATATAAATCCTGAAACATTAACCTCACCTACCTTAGAAGTATACTTAGTCCAGACATAACCTGTGGACCTATTTCATTTATTGTTGGCATTATAATTGGATAAGGTCTTGTACCAGGGTGGTTGACTTTTTTAACAGGATGACTAGCTCCTTGCCAATACAACCAAGGATTCCCTGTTATAACATGTGGTGATGTTCCTTTTTCTAGATATATCCCATAATTAACTCCGTGTGATAATGCAATACTTAATACATTCTCGTTTTTCCATTCCCATGATGCATTAAGTCTATTTCTAGCATCATGTGTCCTATCTGTCCAAGGTTTATTTACTCTTGCGTGATTTTGAAGTTTTGTAGCTGAGCTATTAGCATATATTTCAAGCGCTGCTTTTGTTCTATTTCTTTTTTGTTCTAACATATCCATTAACTCGTCAATATTCATGCTAAAATTACTCATCGTAGCTCACCTCTTGTAATCTCATATCCGCATAAATATCCATTTTATTTACATTTCCAATATCTTTAATTTGATATTTATAGCCATTTATATATATATAGTCATCTTTCTGTATAAGCTTCGCAGTCTCATCGTATACAACTAAAAAATATATACTTTTTTCTTTTATTACCTCTGCTTTATTTTGCAATGTTATACTTTGGCCATACTGATTATTTGATTCATGATATAAGCCTTCTATTTCACATACTAATTCAAGTAAGTCTGACTTTTCTCCAAAATCATTTGTGTAAGCTCGCTTAACCACTCCTAAAGAAGGGAGCTTTTTTATTGCTTTTTCAACTTTCGATTTGATTTTTTCTTTATTTATCATAAGATCTTACTTCCATTCGGTCTGTATTTTTTAGCAAGCCTTAACCAGTATTCTTTATTGTTCGGCAAGCTTAATCCCCCTGGTAAGGCAATACTATCATCTTCTGCTTTGGCTAGAAGGCATTCATAAGCAGTTTTATTTATGTCATAGTTATTTTTTTCTGCGTAAAATTGGAGTTGTTCATCGCTAAAAAAGGGAGAATCACTCTCCCTTAAAATTAGCTTTAGCATTTCTAAATCATCCATCTAAATCACGTCCTATTATTTTTTAAATTTAGCAAGTACTATTTTAGCATCGTTAGTTTTAGCTACTCCATAGTATTTAGCAGTTGTTAAATCATGTATTTGTTTTTTAGGGAACCATTCATGATCTAAAGAAGTATCTTTTTTAAGGAAGATTGTTATTGCTGGTAATTCATCTTCTGTATATTCTGTTTCAGGACTGTCTGGCTCCATTTTTAATATTGGATTTAAATAGTATTGGTTAGCTGCTGCCACTGCATTAACTTTATCGCCTACTTTTAAAGTAGAACCATCTAAAGTTTTCTTTTTATATTCAGCTAAATTATCTTCTGTTATAGTCACTGTCCCACTGTCATTTTTTTCTGCTTGAACTAACATAACTTTTTTAGATTTTTTAACCCAGCAACCAGCTATTTTACCTATAGCTCCGTTTACTGCTACTCCAGCAGTGAATTTATCAGCTGATAAAAAGTTAGAATCTTTTAGTAAAGTTGCTTCTTGTTTTGGATGTATAAACATAACCTTTTCTATTCCATCTTCTTCATCTTCGAATTGTGTTACTGCATCAACTATACCACTGTAAGATATTACAGCTAATGTACCTCCAGCTACTCTATTAGTTCCAGTATAAGCAGCATCTAATACATCATTATCAACTTTTTGAGCTATAGATTTTGCTAATTGAGTTTCAGCTTGTGCTACTGGATTACCTAATCCACTATTAATAGATTCTTGAGTTATAGATACAGCTTTCATAGCTTTTTTTATTGTAAAAGTAGTTGACCCAGCTTTTAATCCTACTGTTCCGACTTCTTCACCTTCAGCTACATCTTCTGCATCTCCTATGTATTCCCAACTTGGTGTTGTTTTTGTATCCCCTGGAACACCTTGTAATGTTGTATCAACTTTTGCATATGGTGTTATTTTACAAAGTGCTTCTACTTTTGCACCTATCATTGGACCCATAACCTCTGGGTTTATAATATCTGCTAATTTTGTTGTTGCCATATATCAATCATCTCCTATTCATTCATTAATCTGTTGAATTCTTCTTTATTGTTGTTGAAAAATTCAACTCTTTTACTGTAAGGCATTTTCATTAAATCTGCCTTTGTTACTTCTCCAGCACCTCCACCAACTCGTGGATGATTACCTGTTCCCCCAGTATTACCTGGAGCTGGATTTGATGTATCAAATAAATATCCATCGCTTTCCTTCAATGCAGTTAATTGTCCTTCTAAGCCTTCTAATTTACCTTCATTAAATTTTATATTGTCTAAATCAAGTAAAGCTTTTAAAGCCTTAGCATTCTTACATTTATTGTCTTTTAATACACTGTCTAATGCATAATTAAAATCCTTTTGTGCTGATTCTTTTTTCAGATTTTCTATTGTAGCTTCATGATCTTGTATTGTTTGTTGCAATGCTTCATTGTCTTTATTATTTTTCTTCAACTCTGTTATAGTTGTATTTGCAGCTTTTATTTGTTCATCTAAATCAGCCTTTTGACCTTTTAATTTCGTATATCTTTCATCTGCATTTTCTAAAGATGTAGTATATATTTTTTCTTCTTTCATCTTTGCAGTAATGTTATTTATTTGTTCATCTGTTAAGCTTTGTGCTTTTAATAATTCTTTAAATTCCATATTTCCTCCTATATTTACACTTTTTACAAGTCCGTTTCTTGAATATAGTTTTTAGTTTATTCTTTTACGTCTACAAACTAAAAAAAGACATAAAAATAAGGCTTTACAGCCATTTACATCTTTTCTTATACTTCTTATAGTATTTTTCATAGTAAGTTGATTTCTCACCTAACATTGCTAAGTCAAATAAGATGTTTGGACTTATAACCCAGCCCATTCTTACTCCTATTTTAAGTAATAAATTTCTCATAATACACCTACAATTCTATATTTTCTATTTCTGCTCGTGCCTCTAATACATCCCTATATGCTTTCATATACATTAATTGTTCATATAATATTCTATATGGACAATTTGGAGTAAATTCCAAAGTTCCTTCTTTATAACCTTTTAACATTCTTTGTAATCCAGCTATTCTATTATCTAGTTGATAATATTCAGCTTTAAATCTGTCTTTAAAATCTGTTCCTAACATTAAATCTACTGTATCTTTTAATTCCATTTGTTTACCTCCTTATTTTCCCTCTAAATATTTTACAAACTCTTTTCCGTTTGTACAAAACTGGAATATCATTGCTTTCATTAAGCTATACGACATTCCAGAATGACCTTGGCTATCTAATTCATTACTAGCTCTTTTAAAACTATTTTCTGCTTTTTCTTGTAATATTTCTTCTATGTCTAATGTGCAATCCAATTCCATTCCTTCATAGAGGTCTTTGGCTCTTATTGGAACAATTTCATCCCAGTACTCCCACTTGTCTTCAGGAAGTATTTCATGTCCTCTTTTAATCCAATTAGAAATTCCTTCGACTCCTCTTATTTTTTCTATTCCAACTTTATTTAAGTAACTTGCAACTTCTTCTAGTGATTTAAAATATTTACCCCCATTCATTTTTACCATTTGACCAACTTTATCTAAAGATTTCATTTGTCCTTCATCAAATTGTTTTTCTGTTTCATCATGTCCTATAAAAAATTTATTCGATTCTTCGTTCCATCTAATATCAGGTATATAATCTATATCTGATTTTAACACGCAGAATAAAGTTTTATTAGGTCTTTTATTGCTATCATCTATAGCTTCAGCTATACTATATACTCCTGTCATTCTAGGAGTTATAACATATAGACAATAATCACATATTTCTCTTTGTCTTAACTCTTCTTGATAACATTCTTCAGTCCAATCATCTACTACTGGATTAAAATAATCTATATTAAGCATTGGAATCAATTTATCTCTCCATTTGCTATCGTTACAAGTTCCACCTAAAAACACTTTTTTCATGTTATCCTCCTAACAACAATTTCTACATCTTATAAAATTCGGCTTTCTGTTTATTACTTGAGATTTCAACTTGAAAGCTTTTCTCCATTCTTGTTTGATTTCTTTGTTAGCTTTAGTTCTTATTTGATTATTTATAGAATTTGCATCTAAAAACTCTGTAATTCGATTAATAAGTTTGTTAATTTCTCTAGCAAATTTTATCAAGCTATCTTGGACTTCTTCTCTATATCCTAATACAGTTAAGTATTCTTTTAGTTTTTCTTCACACAGTTCCATTATTTATACCTCCCATGCTTCAAACCATTTATCAAGTTTTTCATTTTTACCACCATTAGCCCAGCCTTTTAACTCTCTAGCTATATCCTCTAAGTCATCTTCTATGACTGGTAATAGTGTGCATCTGCCAAGTGGATGGTCTAAAGGTACTTTATTTTTATCGAATTTCTTTCCGTTTCGTTCTTTACATAAATCGCATACATTATCGTCTGTTCCGCTTAGCCATTCAACTTTTTCTATATATGGATTATGCTTAGCACTTTGCCTTGTTGCTTCTTGGTATGCATGATTTATATAGGTATTTGCTAATCTATATGAATTAAATTCAACCTTGTTTTTACTTTTAGGATGAATAGTAAACTTTTCATATTCTTTTTTATAATCCGGATTACAATAAACCTCTAAGTCTTTAGCTATCTCTTTACTACCTTTCCCACTAATAAAACCATCTGTAAGTATATCGTTTATTGTTTTTACAGTCTTGTTGTGATTACTCCAAAGTCTGTCAGAAAGTTTTATGTTATCTTTGTATACTCTACCTGTAATAACATTGTCTAAAACTTGCTTATTCACTTTGCTAAACATATCTTCAAAGCTACTAGATAGAGGTTTACATAAATCACTGTAAAACTCTACTTGGCTTTGTGTATAGCCTTCTATGGTGTTTACTATAGCCTTTTCTATATCTTTATTAAGTCTTTTATTAAGCTTCTTATATTCCTTTTCTAGATACTTAGCAGTTTGTCTTAAATAGTCATATGTCATCGTATCTGGATTAACTAGAGCCAATCTTTTAATCAAATTATTTGCTACTCTCTTATATGCTTTTTTTATTTCTCTAGTCATCTCTTTTTCAGTTTTATTCTTTTGTTTAAAAAAATTATTCAACTGGATCACTCATTCCAGATACATAACTTTCTTCTAACATTTCTCTTTCTAATGCTATTTGTTTTATTTCAGCATCAGCCACATCATCTGTAACACCTTGCCATTTCTTGATGAATGTTTTTCTAGACATAGCCTGTGCATTTACTTGTTGCAAGTCTAATGTCTTTTCTTCGTCTTCATCTTCCTGTAAAGGATAGTTATTTTCTACTGTAACAGTATAATCAAGTTGCGGTAATTTTTCTATTTGATATACTTCTGTAATTTCAAGTATTGCTCTTATTAACCACTCTAAAGCTGGTCGCCATGCCATCATCTTCTCTTCACATCTAGTAATAAGTTGCCAATACAGTGCTTTCATAGTTTTGCCTGATGTCATCATGCCTTTTAGCTCGTCATTTGATAGCATTGGTATATTTAGCATCTCGTACATATCTGACTTAATACGTTTTAATGAGTTTTCTATCTTGTCTCCATAATTAAAGTCTGTCGGTATTGTACCTAGTGCAGCTTGTTTCCCTTCTGCTGTAGGGTCTGTTGGTACGTCCCAAAATGCTCCAGGCTTTAGTTGAAATTTTTCAGATGCTTCTGGGTCTATGTCGACACCATAAATAATCCTATCCATACCTTTTCTAAGTGTGTCTACATCTTCTGAGGATAGTCTGTTATATTGAATTTGATTATCTAGAAGCTCTTTTACATCAGATTCTCCGAACGGGTCTCCACTTAGTCCATCGTTTATTACCACATAACAAGGAATACCGCTTAATTGTAAGTCTACATCTACGTTTATAGGCTCTATTAATATCCCATTACCATTGTAGATGCCTTCGTTAAGAATACATCTACCATCTATCATTTCATACTTTTGTTTCCAAATACGTTGCTTATCTTTTTCAACTTCCTTATTTGTCTGATAGAAGAATATTATCTTTTTAAGTTCGTTAGGATTTTCCTCATCACTTTCATATATAAACTCTAGTGAAGGTAAAAACATTATCCTAATCTCTTTTGTATCTTGGTTAGCATATAATTTAATAGCAGCTCTTTTACCGATAAAGCAGTCTCTAGCACCTTTTACAAGTTTTTCTGAGAATAGATTATCTTTTAATATTTTATTCAAATAAAGATTTATTTCTCCAGCTTTATCTTTATCAGCATCAGTATCATTTTTAGGCTGAATGTATAACTCTGGAGTCTTACCGAATAAAAATCTAGATTCTTCTTTTATAAGCTTTTTAATCAGATTTGTTCTTTTTTCTGTCTGTGTATAGTCTTTTTCTTCTGACTTGTCTATAAAATTTTCTCGACCTTCGTATATGTCATATAGTCTTAGTATATCGTTCATTTCTTGTAATACTGCCGAGCCATATAATCCAGCGAGTTCAGCAGTAACAAACTCTTGATAACTATTAAGCATCTTGTTTCCTCCTTTCTATCTACTGTGATAATGTCTTTTATAATCTGCAACCTCATAACCATCTAATGCATACCAAATAGCACTCAAAGTATGAGGGTCTATGTTAAATTCATCATATATATTCTCACCTTTTTCATTTTGCTTATATGTTAGATCCTTCAATTCCTTTTTTACATTAACACATTTAGTTGAGCAATATATATGCTTAAATCTTTTTACTTTTTTAGTATTTTGAAGCCTAGAGCCTTGATATTTCTTAGCTCCAACCATTTTAAAACCTTCTTGCTGATAAAATCTAATTGTCTTGGGCTCAGCGCTATCTGCTCTTATCAACTCTTTATTTGCCCTAAATTCATCTATTTCTTTAGCAGTCTTATCATCTGTCATATGATTTTTATAATATTCCCAGTAAATATACAAATCTTTATTCACATCATCTATAGCAATTCTAACTAATGCATTGTATGAAGTTTCAAATCCAAAGTCCATACCAGCTCTATAAAATCTAGAAGGTATAGAACCTACTTTGGCCATAACTAAATCGTGGTCCATCATTTCAAATTGCGGTAATACTTTAGTACCATTTATACCAAATCTACCTTGTCTAGCTACTCTATATAAATCTGGGTCGTATTCTTTCATGTTATCAAGCTCTTTTATATAGTCCTGAGGTAGAAAATAATTGTCATCGCAAATGGAATGATGATAGTATGTATTATTTGTCTTGATAATTCTTTCAATATAAAGTTTTTCATCATCAAGTATTTTCTTATTATTTTCTTCATCAATAAAAAAATGCTTATAAGTCCAGTTAGCCTTTTCTATAGGGTTTTCACTAAGTATAATGTGATTACTGAGTGTAGGATGTCTTAAACGTCCTAAAAGTTCTTTAAAGCCCTCATATTTAACCTCGGAACATTCTTCAACCCATATAATAGATACACCATTGATGGATTTTAATTTAGCCGGTTTATCCATACCTTTAAAAATTATCTTGCTTCCATTAGGATATGTTACTTGCATTGGCGATGTCTTAAATTTAAGCATATCGTATATCCCCATATCTACTGCTACATCTTGTAAAAGTGAAAAGCAGCTATCTCGTATAGTGTCATATACTTCCCTTACAACTAATGCTAATCTCTTTTCTTGTAATAATTTTAGATGCAGCTTTTGGACCACATGATAACTTTTAGAGCTACCATAACCACCAACAAGAAAATAAAATTTATAATTCCAATCTAAAACAAAATCTTCAAAGTGATCATTGCAAGTTATATTAATTTCCATTTTTTTCACTTGCCTTATTGATTGTTATTGTTAGGTTTTTATCCTCAGCATCTTTCTTGTCATATATTCCTAGATGTTTACCGAGTAAATCTAATGCTTTTAGTTTGTCGCATAGTTTTATTTCCCTTTCTGTTATTTCTCCATCTTCTGTTGGTATGTTTTTTATTTTTACACTTGCTATAGCTGCTAAATCTTCTTCTTTTGCATCTGATTTTACAGTAGCTTGATTTAAATTTATTACATCTCCAGGATTAACAAATGCTATCTTTGCTAACTCCCTTAAAACTCTATCTTGATTAATACCTGTCCTTCGACTTCTTTCCGCTATAGCTTTGTCTATTTCAACTTTTACGTTAGGTTTCGTTAAGTTTTCACAACCAATTTCTTTTGCTGATTCCGTGCTATATCCAGCCCTAATAGCCGCTTGAGTGGCATTAAGGTCTATTAAGTATTCTTCTACAAACTTCTTTTGTTTAGCTGTCAATTTCGCCATTAATACCACTCCTTTCTAATTTATTTATCAATTTATTTCTATATCTATTATCATTCGTTAATCTAATAAGACTTTCTATATCTCTTTTACTTAGCTTATCGTCTATCTCTCTTTTTATAGCCATAATAACCAGTATCTTAGCTTTATAAAAATTATTTACATGTGTATGCCCGTTTTCAAATTTCTTGTTTGTATTATGTACAACAAATCCGTCACTACATCTATAAATTGAATACTCTTTTCTTTGAAATATTTTTCTACTCATTTAGATCAACTCTTTCTTTGCACAACAAAAGGAGCCCATGAAGGGCTCTTTTTCAAATTGAGTATGAGATTAAAATCTGTTTCTGTTGTTGTATGATAGTAATTACAATTAGCAAGCTACAGGATTCGAACCTGTATCACATGGGGGAGTGATTTCCATTACTTGCACGTTGCTGAGGTTTTACCCCCAGCCATTTCCTGTCATAACTAAGTTGTTAATTATATACTTAATACTTAAGGAGGGCACAAGTCTGTGCCAAGAAAAAACCAATGTTTTAAAAAAACTGTAGCAATTATACTAGTCAAATAGGTTACCAGGCTATCTGACATTCAATAAGAGTTCGTAAAGAAAACAACCTTTATATTTTCCTATAATACAAATATACTATAGTTTTCTGTCCAAAAAAGGAACTTTTACGGAAATTATGAGGTAACTTTACGGAACTTTTACGGAAATCATATAAGTGATTTTATTTTATTTATTATATCATTCCTCATAACTCTACATTTTTTATCTGAGTAACCTATTTCTTCTCCTACATCTAACCAGCTTGGTGCTTTTTTTCTATTAGAGAAATATCTAAAGCTAACAAGTCTTTTCTCTTCTTCTTTTAACAATTCTAATGCATTTTCTATTTTTCTAATTTGTCTCTCTTTTTTATGTATCTTATTTTCTATTTCTATTATCTGTCTCTCTTTTGCAAGTACTTCATTTTCAACTGTATTGCTTATGTTATTTGTTTGTCCTGTTCTTTCATCAGCATAGCTAATAGCTTTGCATCCCTTATAGTCTATTTCTAAATATTCTAAATCTATTTTTAGACTGTTTAACTCTATTTTCATAGAGTTGTAATTATACAACTTACCTTCTGCATCTGAAAATGTTTTATCTTTTTCTATTGTTTTACTAGCCATGCTCCCACACTCCTGTTATAATATTATTAAGGAATTTGTCGGAATGTGAAAGCATTCCTTTTTTTATGTCAATTATTTGTATCTTACATGCATAATCTACTCACTATCCATGCACCAATAACCACTATGATTATTGCATCTGCTATTACTCTATTCATATTCTTCTATCTCCCAATCTTCTGGACTATTATGGTATAACGGACATATATCAAGACTAGGCAGTAATTCCAATACTATGCATTGTCCATCTTCGCATTCATCATATCTACTACATTCTTTTTTTATTGTTAGTAATGCTTTTTTTATCGATTCTTTTCTGTCTTCCATTATTTCCCCTCCAGTAGTTTTTTATTTTCGTATATATTCCCTATAATTTTATTTTCCTCCTATCAAATGAATTGTATTGTTTTGCTTATGATGATCATATATAGTAACATCTTTTCTTTTTATTTCTATAACCATGTTATATGTGTATCTATATTGTATTGAGGATAACTCAAATTTGATTATCTCTAATTTTTTAGCTTCAATTTGTCTTTTCATAAATTCAATATCTATATCTTTTATTTTTACTCCTGGTACATATATTGGTAATATTATTTTTCTATAATTATGATTTTTCATAGCATTAATAATCGGATTTACTACTCTCTCTTTATACATTGTCTTTATAGCTTCTTCTCTATATGTATACTCTTGTATTTCTTCATCTTCATCTAACATAGTCAATATTACATTTCTTACCCTCTCTGGTCTTAAATTGCAGTTCTTGCAATTAAAAACTAATAATGCACTTCCTCTTAAAATTCTTATAAAGTTATCACATCTACAATCACATTCTTTATGCCAGATGCCCTTTTTTATCTTTATTCTTTTATTCATATAGTCCCTCCAATTCCTTTTCAGCTAATTTAATTGCTTCCAATGTGCTATATCCCTTTTCTTTGAATTTTTCTACAACTTCATCACCTAAGTAATATATGACGAATAGTAAAGCTCCTATTGTAAAAAATCCTATTATTACTTCTAAAATGGTCGTTATTATTTCACATTTTATAAAAATCATAAAACCCATCGTAATGGTAAAAACTATAGCTATTGCATATAATAAAAGTCTTATAGCACCGACTATTATTTTTATGATTATTTCTAATACATTTTTCATAAATTTCTCCCTAAAATGTTTTTTTACTCATTCTTCCAGCAAAATAAATTAAGAAAAATCCTAATGTTACCATTAACCATTTTAAAGTATATAAACTCGGATTTCCTGCAGTTATATATACAATTGCATATCCAATTACCAATAATAACATGTACATATTTATCATCTCCTTTATATTTTGTGTTTAGTATTGTTTCTTTTCTTCTTGTTCTATTTTTATTTCTATATTTGTTATTGCATATTCCATGGCTTTTTGTGGAGTTAAATTATATTTTTTAATATATTCCCTAGCCAGTTCTACAATTTCATTCACTCTGCTTAATAGCAAAGCTTATCACCCCCTTTTTAGTACTTGTAATTCTTCAAGTTTCTTACAATCAACATACTTGCATTTATCTTTACAGTTATGTTTTATAATCGTTCCTTCTCCATATGCTCCTACTATTTGTGGTCCTAAATAGTTGCTGCAGTATTTATCGCCAGTTTCTTTTTTAAAGTATTTACATTTCATCTTTATCACCTAATTTTCTGTTATATCAACTATAGCTGCTACTTCTGAAAATCTTACAAAGAAATTTTGACCATCTTTATCATCTTTAAATAAATTGATTCCCTTTTCTTCTTCCTCTGCTATTTTATTTATATCTGCTAAATTTCTTATGATATTTTCCTCTTTGAAACTTCTTTCAAATTCCTTACCACTTTTTAAAATTATTCTAAATTTTCTGTATTGCTCTGCCATATACTTACCCCCTATTTTCCAGTTTTTTTGCGATTCTGTTTTGTTTATATGCTATCCACTTTTGTACTTCTAAAGCATCAATATCATATAATTCTTTAAGCCATTCAATTCCTATTAGTACATCAGCTATTTCCTCTGCCATGTTGTCAGCATCCAATTTGCCTCGTTTTGCTTTGCTTATTGCTTGAATTAATTCTGCACATTCTTCCATTGCGATAGTTGTAAATAATTCCTCATTTTCTGATGCCTTCATGAAGTATTTTATTGTATTTTCTTTTTTATTCATTTTTTTCTCTATTCCTTTCCATTTCTTCTTTGTTCATATTCCCTCCTAAAAGGAGGTCAGTTGATTATATTTCACTTGAGCTCCAATCATTTTTTTACCTAATCAACTAATAAGTAAGTTCTTATATCTCCATTTTTAAAAAATATTTTTATTTCTCCATGTTCTAATAAATTATCAAAATATATGTTTATATTTTTCTTAATAATTAACTGCTTTAAAGAGCTTATATAATTTGTTCTTCTTGTTTTTTCTGTTATGTTTTTTTCGAGTTTAACTGCTAATATAGCATTAGTCATTTCCGACATTTCTATTGCCTGTATATCATTTGCTATATGCATTAATCTTTCTTTTGTTATCTCTTTCATTTAAACCTCCTTATGCTGTTATTCCTAATTCAATCAGTTTTATTTTAGCTTTATCTATTCTATGTTTAATTGTATTTTTTTCTACTCCAATCATTTTTGCTATTTCTATATTTTTATAACCTTCTGATTTCTTTATAATGATTTTTCTTATGTCATATATTTCGATTTCTATTTTTTGGGTATACAACTTTAAGTGTGGAAAATAAAAGAGAGTGAATTAAAATTTATCACTCTCTAATACCTCTAGTAGTTGTGGAATATCTACTCCAAAACCTTCTGTTAATTTTGTACTTCCTACGAAATCATTCCAACTAAATGCCGTAGTAAATGTATATGTTTTGTTACTTGTATTTGCTCTTGTATATTTAGGTTTTCTAGTAGCACTTGTACCGAATAGCACTTTTGCTCTAAGTACCTCAAATGAGTAACCTCTACCAGCTTTCTCGATGTTCTTAATCAAGTTATTTAAACTCTCTGTATAAGCATTTGTGATTCTACAAGTAAAGTAATTAAATATCTCGTACTGCCAGTTATCAACTGTTTTAATAACATCTTGATAGTATTTCATATCTTTTGGGACAGCCTTTTTCCAGTTCTTATAAGCCCTTAGAGCATCTTCTCGATTATCATGTTTATAGATATCTCGGAATTGTTCCTTCAACTCATAGGCTAACTTTAATTGTGGAAAGTCCAGAAACATTAATTGCATATCCCAAATCTGTCTAGCATTTAAATCTTCTTTATTCCTCAGTAGCAAGAATCTATCTTTTAATAGCTTAGACCTCTGTTTCTTGTCTAATGAGCCTTTAAACGACTTTCTCTCGCCTTCTAAAGCATTGTTTACTAATTGTATCACATGGAATCTATCAACGATTACCTGAGCCTTTGGGAGTTCCTCATATATTGCCTCTTTGTAGTATCTCCACATATCTATGGTTACTACTTCTATGTTCTCCTTATTAGGTAATTTACTTAGAAAAGCTTTCACATCGGATTTCTTACGGCTTGGTTGGATATCCAATACCTTACGTCCGATTATATCGGTGTAAACGGCTCTCATGCTTTTATTTAGGTGTGCCTCATCTATCCCTAATATAACTGGAGTAAGGAAGGTCATATCCTTTTCTAGCCTTTCTATGTAAGCATTAAATATTCGCTTTACTGTGGTAGGAGAAACACTATATTCTTCTGCTATATTAGCAAATGGCTTTTTAAGAGATTCTTTTTCTATTTGCTCTCTTAAACGTATAGTGATTTTATCTCTATCGTCGATGCTTTTGTAATGTTGACTAAATGTGGTACCACAGTATTTGCATTTATATCTATGTGTATGTATTTCAATCCCTACACGTTTCCCAAAGCTATTTAAATCCCTCACAAATCGCTTAGATTTGCCATGCTTATAATATTCAACTCCACCACACTCTGGGCAAGCCACAGGCTCTTTAACTGGTCTTACTATTACCGTCATATCGTGGTCATCCTGTATTGTGTCTAAAACTTCAAATTCCGGTAAATTTAGTATATTCATATTAACTCCATTCTAATCTTCTATGCTTGATAAATATTCTATAGCTGCTTGTATTTCGCCTTCATCTCCAAAATCTATATCATCTACATAGTCTATTAATTCATCTGTCATATTATCACATCCATATTTATCTTCAAATTGTGATAATATACAAGGTTTATCGCCTTTCATTCCATAACCAGATGGTTTCATTGTGTAATCAAAAGTTTCACCCTCGAATAATAATTCTTTTTTTATTTCACCATTTTCAAATGTTATTGTTAATTTAGCCATTTATTTTACCTCCCAATAACTCTTTTATATTTATTAGAATTTCTTCAAAATTTTCATTTTTGCATTCATAATATACGCAACTTTCTCTTTCGATATTAAATTTACATTTCATATCAATATCTTTTACTCCTCCAACTTGATATATTTCTGTAGCTATGTTATGTCTGCAAGTAGTACAAGATTGTCGCTCCTTTGAATTTAACAATAAATGATAAGCATATAAATAATTTTTTAGTTTTTTATCATCTGACAACTTAAAATTATCACTAAAAGTACTCATCATGAAAACCTCCCTTAAAATAAATATACCTCATTATACCACATTTAAAGTTATATAGTCCACAGTTAAAGTTATTTTAAGTAATAAATTTTATATTCACTTGTCAAAGTACGTTTTCTTATTAATCCACAGTTATAGTTTCATACCCTATTTTTTTTAGTACTTTTAATAAATGTTCTAAATCAACTTTAGAAGTATAGTCATCTTTTTCATAAATCATAAGGTCTTTAAATGTTAAACCTTCTTCATCTTCAATATAATCATCTATTGAATTTTTGCACGTATATTCTACTTTTCTTTTTAAAGTTTTTTGTTTTGCTACATAGCAATTTATTTCACTTTTTATACAAATATAAGCATATGTACTAAATTTAGCACCTTTACTTGGATTAAATGTATTAATAGCTTTTGCTAATCCAATCATACCTTCTTCTATGTAGTTTTCTCTATCGCTTTCTGTAGTTTTTTCATAAGTAAATTCTTTGTTTATAACTGAATAAACTAATCCTAAATTTTCTTCTGCTAACTTGTTTTTTTCTTCTGTATTCAATTTCTTTATATCCTCCTATATAAAACTTAGTTGTTCATAATCAACTTGTTTTATTTCTTCCTGTTTAAAATTTTCTACTGGATCTAAATATTTTACCTTGCCACATTCATAACTGCATTTGTTATCGCAGTCTTTGCAGCATTGTCGTTTGCATATATTATTTAAATCCAGTTCTATATCACTTTCTATCTGTTCAAATAACATTAATTCTTTTACTGCATCCATTCTTGGGCATCCTAGAGTTGTTAGGTTTTCACATTCAAATTCCATTGTTATATACCTATTTTTTTATTTTCTCTATTCTCTTTTATTCTTTCAAGCTGTCTTTCAAGTTTATCGTCAATATCTTCTATAGCTGCTTCAAATATATCATCATCTAGTTCTGTTAATTGATTAAGCATAATCCAAACATCTGCTACTTCCTCTGCTACATGATATATAAGCCCAAGTACATCAGGATTGTCTCCTCTTTTCCATTTCATAATAGCTTGAATTAATTCAGAACATTCTTCTACTGTTTGGTCTAGTTGTTTTTCTAATCCATAATGATTAGCTATTTCTTTTATGGAACTTTCCTTAAATTCATCTATTTGTATCACTTTTTCACTCTCCTTTATATATTTAAATATCTTTTAATAACTTGTATAGCTTCTTCTGAGCCATTACATCTAACAGCTTTATATCCGTAACTATTTAGTTTTTCTAGCCATTCCTTTTGTTCTTTTGTCATGCTCTTTGTTTTATCTGCTTTTAATTCTATGAATAATC
>OGOC01000491.1_pt1 | contig 39844 bp, 34 predicted proteins | sample 1552561 | NCBI WGS metagenome assembly OGOC01 (sample SAMEA2580148, study PRJEB22360) | human gut metagenome | biome: human gut; feature: human-associated habitat; material: faeces | place: Denmark | collected 2008/2010
TTCACGTCTTCCTCTCGCAAAACGTGACATTTGGTCACCTTTTGCTCGGCAGAGTGTTCCTTATCACGAACTTTTCTCGGAAATAAAAAAACAAAAAACGGAGCAGGTTATCTTGTTCCGTTTTTTGTTGTGCTTTCGAAAAGCTTCAAATTACCCAGCGATGCCGGAACGGTAATCACTTTTGTGGCATTTTCATTCGTCAGGTATGTTGATTTTTCAAGATTCAAAATGTCCACAAGATTGTCCGGGTCACGGATTACCTTATCGGCGTCGAAAAACATAACTGTTCCGATTTCAGGGTGATTTGGCAAAAAATTCATCATTCTTTTGTACGCGGTGCGGTATTTTGGCTTTTCGAAATAAATTTTAACAACCTCGAGCCCGTCGAGTTCTGCTCTTTTGTAGATGGGAGCCAGCTTTTCGACGAGTTTTTTCAAATTTTTTGGCTTGTTTGACCACTCGGCTTCGATATATATAACGGCTTTTTCCATTTAAGTCGATTCCTTAGTAATTTGCATTAAAATATGATGATTACAAAGTATTATACGCAATAATCATCATAATGTCTAGTATTTTATCCTGATTTTTAGTCTTATTTTTTAAAAAATAGCGTGATAGTTTAATTTTATGGATAAAATCAAGAAAATAATAGGACAAAGAATAAGATTTTTAAGAAACGCTCAGGATTTGAAGCAAGAAGCCCTGGCTGACAAAGCTGATCTTGACCAGCGAATTATAAGCCAGATGGAAAACGGCAAAAGTCTTTCAATGAAGTCGCTTGAAGCCGTAATCAGCGCTCTGGGCATAGATATCCCCGAATTTTTTGAACTGAACATCGTTGACAAAACCGATGAAGAAATTATTGCAGAAATAACAAATACGCTGCCCGCATTGTCAAGCAAGGATTTGCGCACGTATTATAAAATCCTCAAATCATTGCAAGAATAGGGAAAAAACATTAAAATCGCCGCTACACCGCTGATTTAGAGGGGATCCGTATGAAATGCCCGCCTCCAATGCCGGTAAGATGCTGACATTCCGCTTCGCTACGGAGACAGGGTCACAGCCATCGCCTACAGCTCTGGCGTTCCCTTTGTCAAACAAGCTCAACTGATACCCATTTGTCACCCTGAACTTGTTTCAGGGTCTTATGCGCTTGAAATGCCATTCCCAACGCAAGTTAAATGCTAAATTCAGCATAAAGCAGACATGTGAAAGCAGCTCTTCCGCTCTAAACCCGCACTTTTGAGAAAAACAATCAATTTTGCAGAAAATTTTTCACAAATTCGACCGCCTCATTCCGCGTTTTTACCTCGGACGACATCTGCGCCTCCCTGAGCGCCTTGATAACCTCACCGAGACGCGGAGATTGGGGAATATTGCAGATTTCCATGATTTCTCTGCCATCAAGCAGCTTTTCAAGCGGCTGAATCTCGTTTTTTGTGTCAATATAGCGCTGCATAAGCTTTTTCAGCCCGTTTATATTGTCATTTACGATTTTTTCCGTAATATCGGGGCCTCTGGCTGAAAGCCTGTCGCCGTAAGCAACCGCAATTACGTCAAAAACCTCATCCTCCATCTTCCGGTAAAAACGCAGAACCGCCTTGTCCGTGTAATTTTCGCCGGTAACAATACTGGCGGGATAAATGTGATATTTTATGAGCTTTTGGACGTATTTTATCTGTTTTTTCGAAAATTTCAAATCCCGAAGCGGCTTTTCCACAATTTTTGAGCCGACATCGTCATGTTTTATAAATCTGTGACGCCCTGTTTCCGGCTCAATTGTCCATGTGTCGGGCTTTCCGATATCGTGCAAAAATGCGGCTAGCTTCAAAAATCCAAGCCGTTTTGAGCCGCAAAAAGCCGATTCAAAGTGATTTTTCGCCTCCAGAGGTGCATTTTCACAAAATTCCTGCACATGTTCAACCGTTTCAATGCAATGACCGAGCAAAGGCAGGTGATGATGGGAATTGGGCGGGATTTTTCTGATTTTTTCAACATCCGGAAAAATCTGCGCCAGAATTCCGCACCCGTCCATTGAAAGCAGCACTTTTTTCGCATTTTTTCCGGCAAAAAGCTTCACCAGCTCGGCATTTACGCGCTCTTTTGCACTTTTTTCCAGTTCACAGGCGTGGGATCGGATAATTTCTTCAAGTTCCGCTGAAAACTCAAACCCCAGCTCACTTTTGAACCGAAAAGCCCGCAAAATCCTCAGCGGGTCGTCAGTAATGTTTTTTTCGCTAATCTGGCGGATTATTTTTGCCTCAATATCCTTGATTCCGCCCGTGATATCAATAAATTCGCCTTTTTTCAGGTCAAAACCGATTGCGTTAATCGTAAAATCGCGCCGCTGCAAATCCTGCTCAATCCCGCTGCCCTCAATGTCCGCAATGTCAATATATGTCGCTTTATCGGGCAAAACAGCGCGATAAATACGGTTTTCCTCGTCGAGCGGCACAAAATAAGCCTCAAGAGCGCTGCAAATCTTTTCACAGAGCTCTTTTGCGCAGCCTTGAGGCACAACAATATCAATATCCGAGCTTTCCCGCCCCATCAGCAAATCCCTTAAAAAACCGCCAACCAGAAAGGTTTCGCACTCCGTACAAAGCGGGACGATTTTTTGTAAAAGAGGGTTATTTTTGATTTTTTCTGCGTATTTATTCATTTTCAAGCTCGTATATGATGTTTGAAAGTGCCGAAATCACCGCTGTTTCCGCCCGCAGGATGAGTTTTCCCAGAGAAACCCGAAAAATTTCGTATTTTTTGAAAAGTTCTGTTTCCCTTTCGCTGAAACCGCCCTCGGGTCCGATAATAACAAGGATTTTGCCTTTGTTTTCAATTTTTTTGAGCGCCGATTTCAAAGTGCTTTCCTGCGAACGCTCAACGCAGGCAATGATTGTATCGAATTCGCCGGATTCAAGCAGTTTTTCGATTGTTGTGCGTTCAAAAACCGTCGGAATATCGGTTCTTTCGCATTGTTTAACCGCTTCGAGCGCGTATTTGTTCCATTTTTCGATTTTTGCGTCGACAACGGACGGTTTGACCACAGTGTTGTCCGTTACAAGCGGGAAAACCCCTTTCACACCCAGTTCCGTGGCTTTTTGAACAACAAAAGCCTGCGCATCACTTTTCAGCACGCCCTGAGCAAGAAAAAGCTCCGTTTTTAAGAAATGGTCGGCTTTTTCGCGCTTCAAAATTCTTGAAATTATGTATTTTGGCGAAATTTCCAGCACCCGGGCAGTATAGCTCGTCTGGTTTTCGTCGGTCAGGAGCAGTTTTTCGCCGGTTTTGAGCCTCATAACCCGCAAAAGATGGTGCAGGGTTGATTTGTCCGTGATTTTTATGTTTTCGCCGTTTATGTCAGAGGTTTTTATGAAAAAATGAGGCATTTTGCTAACCCTACCTGTTCAATAACACCATCAAAACCGACAAATCCGCAGGTTTTACGCCACCAATTCTCGACGCCTGACCGAGGGTCGCAGGGCGGATTTTGGCGAGTTTTTCGCGTGTTTCTGTCGAAATATGAACCATTTCATCGTAATTTATATCATCTGGAATTTTGATTTTTTCAAGTTTGTCCAAAACCTCAATCTGCTGGTTCTGGCGCTTGATGTAGCCCGAATATTTCAGCTGGATTTCGGCTTCTTCGTAGATTTCACGGTCGATTTGAGCCGATTTTATCTCCGCACTTGCCTCTTGAAGAATTTTGTATGTAATCGCAGGACGTTTCAGCAAATCCGCAGCTTTCATGCCTTTATCAATGCTTTCACCACACTGCGAAAGTACGTCATTGACCTCTTTTGAGGCGCTTATCGTGATTTTTGACAGGCGCGTGATTTCTTCTTCGATTTTTTTCTGCTTTTCTTTGAACCGTTCAAATCTTTCGTCCGAAATCAGCCCGATTTTGTGCCCCAGAGGCGTCAAACGTTCGTCTGCGTTGTCCTGCCTGAGCAAAAGCCGGTACTCCGAGCGTGAAGTGAGCATTCTGTAAGGCTCAGCAATGTCTTTTGTAACCAGATCGTCAATCAGCGTGCCGATGTAGGAGCTGCTCCTTGAAAGCGTAAGCATTTCCTGATTATTCAGGTAGTTAAACGCGTTAATCCCTGCCACAAGCCCCTGTGCAGCCGCTTCTTCGTACCCGCTCGTGCCGTTAATCTGACCTGCACAAAAAAGTCCGCGAAGTTTCTTCGTCATCAGGGTATGCGTGAGCTGAACCGCCGGAACATAGTCATATTCAACCGCATAGGCAGGTTTTATGATGTGAACGTTCTCCAAGCCGGGCAAAGAATGCAGCATTTCGACCTGAACAGGTGCCGGCAGGCTGGTTGAAAAGCCCTGAACGTAAACTTCGTAGGTGTCTTTGCCCTCGGGTTCGATAAAAATATGGTGCGACGGGTTGTTTGCGAACCTCACGACCTTATCCTCGATTGACGGGCAATAGCGTGGCCCCACGCCGTGAATCAGCCCCGAGTACATCGGCGATTTGTCCAAATTTGCCTTGATAATTTCGTGGGTTTTTTCAGTTGTGCGCGTCAAATAGCACGGATATTGCGTTCTGACAGGGCGCTCCGGCTCAAAGGAAAAGAAATTCAGCTCCTCATCGCCCGGCTGTATATCCATTTTTGAATAATCAATCGTTCTTGCGTCAACACGCGCAGGCGTGCCGGTTTTGAGCTTTTTAATTTCGATTCCGTACTTTTTCAACGAGTCAGAAAGCCCGACAGCAGCGCGCTCGCCCATTCTTCCAGCGGAAGTTGATTGCAAACCCACAAAAATTCTTCCACAAAGCGATGTTCCAGTTGTCAAAATCACCGCCGGCGCGTGGTATTCAAGCCCGTATTCATCAATAATTCCTTTAATTTTGCCGTTTTCAACCATTAATTCAACCGCCATTGTTTGTTTTAAAGCGATATTTGGCTCGGATTCAATCAGATTGCGCATAAAATAAATATATTCGCGCTTATCCGACTGCGCGCGCAAGGCTCTCACAGCAGGGCCGCGCGAGGAATTAAGCATTTTCATCTGGATGTATGTAGCGTCAGCCGCAAGCCCCATAACGCCGCCCAGAGCGTCGATTTCACGCACGAGGCAGGATTTTGCAGGGCCGCCAATTGCCGGATTGCAGGGCATAAGAGCAATATGTTCAATATTGAGCGTCATCAAAAGGACTTTTAGCCCCAGACGCGACGCGGAAACCGCCGCCTCAACGCCGGCGTGACCCGCACCTACTACTATAACATCGTATTTGAACATATTTTCGTTTCTTTTTTGTTTTTTTGCTGCTTTTATGACCGGTTTCGCCGGAGATTCCCGCCCGCCTCGCCGATAGCGGGAAAGGGACAGGAATGACATCGTTATTTGGTCGATTTTACGGGCTAAACCAACGCCTTGACTTCTTTATCGACCTGCGCAAGCACTTCGTTCAGCTTTGTTGCGTCTTTTGCCGCGCCCTGTGCAAAATTCGGTCTTCCGCCGCCTTTTCCGCCGCATGCCGACGCGATTTGCCCGACGATTTTGCCGGCATTTACGCCTTTTTGAACAAAACTGTCAGAAACCTTAACCATTATGAAAATGTTGTCGGCTTTGACCGAAACAAGAATAACGACGCTTTCTTTCAGCTTGTCAGAGAGCATTTCAACCGCGGATTTGACCATTGCCGGCTCAAAATCTTCAACCCGCGAAATAAATAGCTGCCCGCCGTTGATGGATTCGGCTTTTGTCAGGAATGACGCGCATTTTGCCTTTGCAGCCATCTGCTGGATTTCTTCTATTTTTTTGCCGAGCTGTTTGTTTTCTTCGACGAGTTTTTCAACGCGTTCTTCGACTTCTTCGGGTTTTGCTTTGAATTTGTGTGCCAGAACATCGAGTTGTGCGGCTTTTTTGTTCAGAAAATCGAACGCAGCGTCCGAGCAAACCGCCTCAATACGTCTTGAACCCGCTGAAATAGCCGATTCTGATACGATTTTTATGAGCCTGATTGAAGAAGTGTTGTCAACATGGGTTCCGCCGCAAAGCTCCTTGGAAACATCGCCAATGCAGACCACGCGGACTTTATCGCCGTATTTTTCGCCGAAAAGTGCCATTGCGCCGGTTTTTTGGGCTTCTTCAATGTCCATAACATCCGTATGGCGCTCGATTCCCTCGGAAATCCACCTGTTGATGATTTCTTCAACCTGCGCGATTTCAGATGCGGTCAGTGCACGCGAGAATGAAAAGTCAAAACGCGTTTTGTCAGGCTCAACCTGCGAACCGTTCTGTTTTACTTCGTTTCCGAGCACTTTAATCAGCGCCGCCTGAAGCAAATGCGCTGCCGTGTGGTGGATTGTTACGGCTTTTCTGCGTTCTTCATCGATTTGGGCACAAACTTCATCGCCTGCTTTTACTGTTCCCTCAAGGATTTTCGCGCGATGTGCCCAGAGTTTGTCAACTTTGAACGTATTCATGACCTCGGCTTTGAAATTTTTGCCCTGAATAACGCCCGTATCGCCAACTTGACCGCCGGATTCTGCGTAGAACGGGGTTTTGTCGAGAATAATATCGACCGTTTCGCCCTCCTCGGCAGTTTCAACCATCGCAGCATCCGAAACAAGCGCAACGACCTTTGCTTCACCGCAGGTTTCCGTATATCCGGTAAAATCGGTTTCCCCGCTGGCTTTTTCGATGTCGATATAAACAAGGTCGTCAGTCAAAATGATTTTTTGAGCAGCGGCTTTTGCGCGTTCTTTTTGTTCTTTCATTTGCTGCGCAAATCCGTCTTTATCGACCGAAAGTCCGTTTTCTTCCGCGATTTCAACGGTCAATTCAAGCGGAAATCCGTACGTATCGTACAATTTGAATGCATCAGCGCCGCAAATTGTTTTGCTGCCTGATTTTGCGGTTTCCATCAGTTCTTCAAGAAGCTTCTGACCTCTGTCGAGGGTCATTTTGAATTTTTCTTCCTCTTTTTTGATTACAGATTTGATTTTGTCGTAATTTTCAGCGAGTTCGGGGTACGCTTCTTTGTAATTTTCGACAACGACGTCCACGAGTTTGTAAAGGAACGGAAGTTCGAGCCCGAGCATTTTTCCGTGCCTCAAAGCGCGGCGCATAATCATACGCAAAACGTAATTTCTGCCCTCATTGCCCGGAACAATACCGTCAGCAATCATAAATGAAACGCATCTTGCGTGGTCAGTGATGATTCTGAGCGAAATATCGGTTTTGTCGTCGGTTTTGTAGGTTTTTCCGGTCATTTCGCAGACTTTATTCAAAATCGGCATCAACAAATCGGTTTCAAATGTCGATGTTTTGCCCTGAACAACCATTGTAATACGCTCAAGCCCCATCCCTGTATCAACATTTTTCTTTTCAAGCGGGGTATAATTGCCCTCTTTGTCTTTGAAAAGCTCTGTGAACACGAGATTCCAGATTTCGACCCATCTGTCGCACTCGCAGGTCGCAACCGAGCAATCATCCGAGCATTTCAGTTCTTCGCCAAGGTCGTAGTGGATTTCAGAGCAGGGCCCGCAGGAACCTACGTCAGAAACAGGCCCCCAGAAGTTGTCTTTTTTGCCTTTTCGAAAGATTCTTTCAGCAGGAACGCCCACATCTTTTGTCCAGATGTCAAAAGCTTCGTCGTCTGTTTCGTAAATAGTTACATAGAGGCGGTTTTTGTCGAGTTTGAGGTAATTTGTAACAAAATCCCACGCCCACGGGATAACTTCTTTTTTATAATAGTCGCCAAAGCTGAAATTTCCGAGCATTTCAAAGAAAGTGTGGTGTCTGGGGGTTCTTCCGACGTTTTCGATGTCAGAATCCTTTCCGCCCGCTCTTGCGCATTTCTGGCAGGAGGTAATTCTTTTCGGGTCGTATGGGCATTCCTCGTAGCCCAGAAAATACGGTACAAATTGCAGCATTCCCGCTGTTGTCAGCAAAACCGTCGGGTTATCAGGCACGAGGCTTGAGCTGTGCACGCGGGTTGACTGGTGTTTTTCTTCAAAAAACTTTAAAAACGCTTCTCTAATCTGCGCTCCTGTTAATATTTCAGACATGGTTTATTCCTTAAATTTCTCTCTTATAGTCTAATTTTATTACAAAAAAAGTTAATCTTCTATCTAAACAGGTGCGATTTCAAAACACTAAATATCAAAGATTATTTATTTGGAGCTTGCACTGCAACCGGAACAGGCACAGGAACAACCGTTTTTACGGGAACAATCACCTTTTTAGAACGGGCATTCGAAGCAAAATCAGCCGCAGCCGCAGCAATACCCGCGCCCAGCGCACCCCATAAAGCGTATTTTTTAGCTTTTGAAGATTTGAACTCATCTACGACAAATTTACGAAATTCGTTCTTCTTATCCGAGAAAGTTTCCCGGACAAAGTTCGCTGTTTGAACGCCGCAGGCGAGATTTGCCTCTCTTACCTTGACTGTTTTGCCGGCGAGATCAACGTATTTGTCAACTCTGCCTTTTAGAAATCCAATTGCCTCATCAATATTTTTAAATGACTTAATTTCAGCTTTTTTTGCATCATTAATCACGGTAAACTCGTTCGGATTGTTCTGTATAAACTTGTTCAAAAGGCTTTTTTCCATTTCAGAGCCCGGGTTGATATTAGGATCAACTTTTTGAAGAGTTTCAATATGACTTTCGAGTTTGGCGATTTTATCATCGAGATGATTTAAAATAGCGGTAGTATCATTATTTCTGCCAATGATTGAAGCAGTTTTTCTGATTTCTTTCGGGCTGTTATCAGCCAAATTCAGAACTTCGAGGAGATTTTGCTGCTTTTGGGAAAGCTTTTTGTTTTCTTCCATTGCTCCGGCGATTTTTCTTAAAGATTTTTGCGTGGATTTAAGCTCTCTTTTGCCGATTTTATCAATGGTTTGTGAATATTCAAATATATCAGGCTTTACAAAATTTCCCGCTGCAACACCGGCGGCCGCACCCCAGAAAGCGCCTGTTACGCCTGCAACAGCGGCGTCTTTTTTCTGTTCTCGTTTTTGTGCTTGCAGTCTAGCTGAAATTCTGTTGACTTCCATGATGTTTCCTTTTTCTTTCACACAATAATTTTAAACCCGGGGATAAAATTTTTTGCCACCATGTAGCGGTAAATTTATAATAATTTATGTTAAAATCCTATCACACAAGGCTTTACACCGCAATATCCCTCCTAAATATTTCTTTACAATCCAAAATTAGTTATACATGCGGGTAATTTACATGCTTTGCCGCCATAAAGTAAAATTTTTTACGAAAATCTGCATTCTAAACAGAAGAATTTTTCTAAAAAAAACGAATATTACAAAATGTAAAAAAGATTTTTTCTGCAAAAACCTGTGATAGACTGGTTTTTAGAAAAAAGGTTAAATTTTTCTGTTTTTTGATGGCAAAAAATAATTTTTACTGATTTTATCTAATCAGGTCATGTGATTCAAGGGAAATAATGGCAAGTATTTCAACAATTAACGGGTTAAATTACGAAAATTACGGCACAAAAGCCATGCCGGAGAATTCTCTGTCTTTCGGGAAAAAAGAGAAAAAAATCGTCACACCCGAAGAGTACAAACACGATGGAATCGTAGGCAAAAACCCTGTTTCCAGATTTCTGGTAAATACGGAAAAAACCGCCAATATTCCGCTTGTTCATTTTCCCAGAGGATTAGGCGGAGCACCTGATTATACATTTTATGAATTTTTACAGACCGCAAAATTCCCCTATTACGTAGGCGGGCCGATTCTTGCGTCGCTTTTTTATGCGGGGATAAAATTTGACGCTTTCAAATCCGCAAAACCCGCCAAAAACGTCGCAAAACACATGGCTCTGGGTGTCGGTTTTTATTATGCTGGTGCAATGCTAGCAAAATCACTTGTTAACACGACCTTAAAACTTTCGCGCGGCATTGACCTCAATCAGCCTTACAGAAAAATCATCCCGACCTCAACAAACCAGACCGGCGCTTTCCAGAAAGACATTGAATATCACAATCTTTTTGAAAGCATTGACTTCACAAGATGGGATTTGCTTTATAAAGATGGCGAAAATACACAGGATATCAACAAAAAATACAACAAACTTGCTAAAAAATTCGGTTTGAGAGATTCCAACCCGAACGACGCGGATTCGACGCTAAAACCACTTATAAGAAAAACTATTGCAATGGGCAGAGCATGGCAATACGCTCTAACAGCTTGTTTTGTTACTCTCGGAATCGGCATGGCAAACCAGAAAGCCTGGGAAACCGACAATTTTGTCGGATTCAGACACCAGATAAGACATGGAATCTTTGGAAAAGAAGTTCCTGATGAAATGCGCATACAAACAGCAAAAAGCCTGTTTAACGATTACATGTGGACGCCATTTAAGGAAAGTTTCAAAGAATTCTGGAAAGGTCAGAACAAAACAACATCAATTGCAGGAAAAGCTACTATTATTACTACAGCGGCGGCGCTTGTGCTTGCTAATTATTTAATCCTCACAAAAACCTCCGCAAAAAACCACAAGACTGAACGTACTACGGGAAACAAACCACAAGAGGTAAAAAAACAGTAACATGGCAGGCGATTTGCTTCAAAAACTGAATATCAGCGCACAGCAGCAGGTCAGATTGCAAAAACCGGCGCAAAATCAGCCTGTTGCGTCAGCTCCGGTTCAAACTCCGATAAAAGAAAAAGGATTGGAGTACCTTCCGGCTGTTACAATTACTCCGGCAAACACAACACCCACCGGATTGAAACCCCACAGCCCGGCAGGACGATTGATTAGCGAAAATGTTTTTCAAAGTGCGGGCAGCACAGTAAAAAATTACGCAAATTGTGCAAAATACTTCTACGACGCAGCTTTCAAAGGCGAAGGAACAGATTATTCCGTAGGCAAGATAAATGACCTTACTGTACGCGCAGGCAGCCTCGGAATTGCGGGAATTCTTGCGGCAACAAAGGCATTTCCGTTCGCAAAAGGCATGGAGTTCGTCGGGCTCGCAACCTGGTTCGGTTCAATGGCTTTGTGGCCCAGAATTATCGGTGCGCCGATAAAAGCAAAAACCGGCGTGGATATTAACTGGAAATACGAAGATTCTTACGGCAGAAGAAAGCCGTTTTTGCAGGATCCGCAGTATCTTGCATGGGATTTGTTCCGCCATATTGATAAAAACGGAAAATACAATCCGAAAGCTCCGGATTATGAATATTTGAACAAAATCGGCGACAAACTCGGTGTCCCCAAAGACATAAAAAACAGAAACGAAGCAATTCAGGAAAAAATCAAGCAAGTAGGCATTCAGGGTAATGCTCTGTGGATGTTGACAGCAGGTGTTATGACGCCCGTTATCTCCTCCATAGTTGCAGATGCGCTTCAAGAGCCTCTTTCCGGCGGAATAGAATCTTTTAGAACTTCCCGCGCAGAAAAACAGGTCAAAGGCCTCGAAGCAAAACTCGACAGTGTTCTGAAATCGCCCGAACCGGTTAAAGTAGACAAGCTTGCCGATGCGCTGGGTGTTACGCTTGATAAAGAATTCACTGCAGGGCTGGAAAAATTTAGCAAAGCCGCACTCACACCTGAAGAAAGCGAAAAATTCATTAAATTTCTTGAAAATGAGCTGATTGGAACCGATTTGATTTACGCAATAAAAACCGAAATGAACGGTTCTACGCTCGTAAATAATGTTATCCGTTTTGACGGGCCTATGCAGGACGCCGTTGTCAAAGCAACGGAAGAAAAGCTTAACCAGATCAAAGCAGCTTCATTCGACACTGCTACGGAATTTTTGAATACAGCTATTGAAAAAACCCTTTCTACGCTTGATAAGAAAAATATTGCATATTCTGATGAAACAAAAATCGGCGATTTATTCACAGGATTGAATATCAGAGAAAAACAAAAAATCAGAATCAGCAGCATAAATACACTGCTCCGCCATTACAAAGATAAAACCGTAGGCGAATTCAAACAGGCAATCGCCGCCAAAGACAAGAAATTCTTTGGAATCGATTTTATTGACCGCATTAAGCCCCTAACAAGAGCTGATGTTGACAGAGCAGTAAACATCGGTAACTTTGACAAACGCGCAGACGGTTTGGTTGGATTCGGCCAGACGCATACTTTCAGCCAGATTTTCAATAAAGCTCTGGAAAATGCCAAAGCTGCACTTGGAGATACGCAGCAGCTGGATGTCGAATATATTGCAACCCAGCTCAGAGATACCGCAGCTGAAACAGCTAAAAAATACGAAGTTTCGCTGCTTGATGTTGAGCGCGCAAAAAAACTGATTACACTGGCGAAAATTCAACGGGCAGTGGAAAATCAAATCGACAAACTCGCCAAAGCTACAATTCAAGACATTTCAGAGGCTGTCACCGCAAATAACTGGCAAAAAGTTCCTAAAAAATACTTCAAAGCAATGGGTTTCACAAATTCAGAAATCAGAGAGCTCGCGACAGCAAGCACAACAAAAGCTTCTGAAATTATGATTGAGAAATTCTCGTCAATTTCAAAAGATCCCGCAAAATTCGAAAAAGTTGTAAAAGAAATCGCAAAATACGCAGGCCCCGCAATTTCAAAAGAAGAAAAAGCACTCATGAACATAATCGGCAATTTTGAAAACCCGGGCCCGCTGCTCAAACTCAAAGACACAATCCAAAAAGCCGCTGCTGCAGAAGGTTTTTCCAACACTATAACGGACGCCGTTGAAAAACATTTCTCCGGCAAGGCCAGAGAGCTCCAGTCAAAAGTCAAAAACACGACTAATTCTTTCGGAAAGCTCATAAAAGCCCTCGATTCGTTCCGTGAAATTGACGAATTCGTAATAAAAGAGCTCGGCTCAAACTCCGATGAATTCGAAAAACTTTTCAAAACCCAAAGAGGTCTCGACAAATTCTATACTTTCAAAGGTTTTGAATATGAAGAAGCAAAATCCTCGCTGACAATGTTCTTGAAACGTGCATTTATTGAAAATGCTGATATAAACAACTGGCAGACAAAATTTGAATCTGCACTGGACGGAAATCCCCGCGGAATCAAACATTCAAAAGAACTTCTTATGGATTTGAATGCGTTTATGTACGGTGATTTTTCAGAATCCTGCGCAAAACTCCTCCCTCAAGAGCTCGCCAAAAAATTAAGCGCAAACAGTATTGAAATGGGCTTCAGATTTATGCCTATGAACAACAAACTTTTACTCCATGTTTCCGGTGCAAACACAAACAGGGCCTGGGGTTATGTTGAAGATATGCTCGGCAAGTATAAAAATATTCCTCAAATGACAGAAAAAGAAAAGGCGGCTTTTGCGCATCAAATCGAAGTAATTGAGCACATGATTGAGGCAAGAAAATTCGAGCTTCACATCAATGACATAGTGAATATGAAAAAAGGAATCAACAAAATCAAAGAAGGTCTGACCAAATTTGATGCAGGCTTCAATCCGTGGGATTTGAAAGAATTATTCGGCAGAAAACTCGGACAGGATCGCACTGCTAATGTTATTCTGTCAGAACAGACAGGAAAAGGCATTACTGAATTCACCGCGGATGCAGCAAGAAACTTCCGCTCCAGAAATAAATGGACAAAACTCGTCTGGGGGCTTTTTGCCGGAACAACAGCGCTTTCTGCTCTGGTAATATCACAAATGGGCAAAAAGAACTACTTTAACCGTGATATCTATGCAAAAAAGGAGGGTTTAAATGCAAATAATAAATAATTACCATCCTGTTTTTGCAAAACAAAATAATTTTAAAGGTTCCTTGATGGATTACCTTTCAAAACCTGCCATACAGCCATCCGGCGAAGTTCAACCGGTTCAGAATGCACCTGCTGCTGCGGTTACAGCTGCTTATATGAAAGTTGATGCACCTGAGCTTGAAAAATTAAGAAAAATCGGTGCCGGAAATTTGCTTCTTGCAATGACAACAGCTGCTTCTAAAGCCAATGCAGCTGCTGCACCTGCAAAAGTAGAAGAACCTAAAACAGAAAAGCTCGAGGGATATAAAAACAACCTCCGCTCAATGTTCCAGAACAATCAGGTTGTAATTTACGCAATGGTACCGAGGATTTTCAACGCAAAAGACAAAAATGGCAACCGTTTGATTGAAGAAGGTGAAGAAAAAGGCACATTCCTCAACATGATTGAGCGTCTCGACGAATTAAAATCATACGGCGTAAACACTCTCCACTGGCTCCCGATTAACCCGCCCGGAACAATCGCAGCAAAAGGCAGCGCGGGTTCTGTTTATGCGCCTCTTGATTATTTGACGATTGACCCTGCGCTTGACGACCCGAACAACCCGAAATCCGTAAAAGAAGAATGCAAAGAAGCAATAAACGAATGCCACAAACGCGGAATCAAAGTTATGATTGACCTCCCGAGCTGTATGTCGGTTGATTTGTACGATGCAAGGCCCGATTTGAGGGCAGAAGACGCCTCAGGAAACCCGAAAACCCCCGAGGGCTGGGAAGATATCCGTATGTTCGAACCCTGGGCAGATCAGGACAAGAGAATTTTGAATCCGGCATTGATGAAATATCATAAAGATTTTATTGATATGTGCATTGATTTGGGAATTGACGGAATAAGAGCCGACGTTGCACGTGCTAAACCTGTTGAGTTCTGGGATGAGTTGATTACTTACACAAGAAGAAAAGACCCTGAATTTGCGTTCCTTGCAGAATCTTACACCTACGAAGACGCTTCTCCGATTAAAAACATGCCGGCAGACCGTCCCGAGGAACTTCTTGAATCAGGATTTGACTCTTATTACGGTCAGTACCACATTTTCCCGAGCTGGAATTCAGAAGAATTTCACCAGTTTGTAAAAGACAACCTGAAAATGTCCGAAAAATATGACAAAGGCAAATCGCTCATCGGTTCTTTTGCAACCCATGACGACAAAAGCCCGATGTCCAACGGCGGCGCTGATTACTGCATGATGACAAGTGCAATTCAGGCTACTTTACCAATGACAAACCCTTACATTGTAACCGGTTTTGAAACAGGTGATGACTACATTTATCCGTATGGCAAAAAATATGTTGACAAAACTTTCAACGAGCTGATGAAAAATCCTGTTTACAAAGACACAGTAGATTCTTTGCTCCAGAGCGAATCATATTCAAAAAATATCAACCTGCCCAAGCTTTTGAACAGCGAGGACGCAAATCTTAAAATTGCAGAACTTGCCAAAAAACCCGAGTACAAAAAGCTCGTAACTTACTTTACGAACTTTATGCTCACAAAAGACAACATAAAACACTATGTTCACCCGGAATTCCTTGATATTTTCAACGAATCAGCAAAACCTGAGGGCAAACATCCCGAAATCGGCCGGCATTTCGCTCAGCTGATGAATGTTTTCAGAAAACAGTACGAAAATGTCATCACAAAAGGTTCATATATTGAGCTTAAAGTCGATGGAAACAAACGCAAAGACATAATCGCCTACGCGCGCCATTATCAAGGCAAAACCCTTGTGGTAATAGCGAATAAAGACGTAAACTCCAGAGAAAGAGTTACCGTAAAAGTTCCCGGCTTGAAATCCACGCAGATTCTCAAAGACCTGAGCCCCGAATACGGCAACCCGAGCAGATATCAGGCGCAGGATGGCGCAATAAAACTTGAACTCGGCGCTGCAAGAGCTCATATTTTTGAAATCGACACTCCTGATATTGAAAAAGCGTTCAAACCATCAGAAGTTTACAGGCAAAATTTATAAATTCAAAGGTTTTATGCCTGTTTGAGCTGTTCTGAAAGGATATCAGCAATCCGTTTGCATGCCAGCCCGTCGCCGTATGGATTAATCGCTTCGGACATTTTTTTGTACTCTTCGGGGTCGTTGAGGAGCTTTTGCACCTCTGAAACGATTTTTTCCGGGTCAGTGCCCACAAGTTTAACTGTTCCATATTCGACTGCTTCGGGGCGTTCGGTTGTGGAGCGCAAAACGAGCACCGGCTTGCCCAGAGAGGGCGCTTCTTCCTGAACTCCGCCGGAATCTGACATAATAATATGCGATTTTTTCATCAAATTCGCAAAAGGCGCATATTCAAGAGGCGCAATAAGGTGAATTCTTTCCTTTCCGCCCAAAAGTTCATACACGGGCTTTTGAACATTCGGATTTAAGTGCACGGGGTAAACAACCTGAACATCTTTGTTTTTTTCAACGATTTCAAGCACAGCTTTGCAAATATTTCTGATAGGCTCGCCGAAATTTTCCCTTCTGTGCGAGGTCAGCAGAATCGTTTTCAAATTCGGTTCGAGATTCAGTGACGGAATCTCGCTTTTGTGGTTTTCAACCGTGTATAAAAGCGCGTCAATGACTGTATTTCCGGTTTTGTAGATATGTTTTTCGGGAATTGAAGATTTTTTCAGATTTTCACACGATGTTTCCGTCGGAGCAAAATGATAGGCGCACACGGCATCCGCAAAAACGCGATTTATCTCCTCTGGGAACGGATAATATTTATCAAAAGTCCTCAAACCCGCTTCCACGTGCCCGACAGGGATTTTTGCATAAAAAGCAGAAAGCGCTGCCGCCATAGAGGTGGTTGTATCGCCGTGAACCAGCACAACATCAGGATTTGCCGCCTCAAAAACCTCTTTCATTTTCAAAAGCACGTCAGACGTGAGCGTCCAGAGGTTCTGGTTTTCTTTCATGATATCGAGGTCATAATCAGGCTTGATTTCAAAAAGGTTAAGCACCTGATCGAGCATTTGCCTGTGCTGCGCGGTTACGCAGACAATACTTTCAAATTCGGAGCGTTTTTCGAGTTCTTTTACCAGAGGTGCCATTTTTATTGCCTCGGGGCGCGTTCCGAATACTGTCATGACCTTTATTTTAGACATTTTTAAGCTCCTGATTCCATCTTATTAAGTTATTTTCTCACAAATATGTTTTCAGAATCAATAAAAAACGAGAAAAGTGAGAATTGAAACCTAAAGAGCTGGGATTTTTCTTTGGAGTGACTATGGAGGAGGGCTCAAAAAGCCTCCGGATAGTTATATTAGACATTGCGTGCCCGGGGGAATCGGAACGTAAAAGAAAAATCCCAGCTCTACGGTCTTATCAACCGCCTGAAAGATTAACCCGCCACGGGTATGGTTATTTTTCAAAAAATAAAAGATATTTGAATGGACAGGAGAAAATTATGCGAATTTTAATGAGTTTATTTTTAATCTTAACCCTTTGCCCTGCGGCATTTTGCGCAATCAACGGAAATGTCCAGAAAAGCGGCTACGGCGACACAAATCAGGTTATTGACTCGACAAGCGGCAACCCGATTGACCGTGCAAGGGTAACTTTGCCCGCAAAAGGCTACAAAACAACGACGGACAGCGAGGGAAGATTCGAGCTGGGCGCAAAAATCAATTCGCCTACAATAATGTCGGTCGACAAAGAGGGCTACAAGCCGTTTTCTTTGACCGTTGACCAGAACACAATGTCAAAACCCATTGTAATCGGCATTGAAAAGACAAATCCCCACGACATAATCATCGACAAAGACATGTACCACATCGGCGATGACAACTACTCTGATAAATCCGCAAATGCGTCGGAATTCCGCGTAAAAGCAATCGGCCCCTCATATACAAAGAATTTTCCGATAAAGGGAAAAACCGAAGGGCAGCTTTGTCTTGTCATCGGCTCAATTATCGGGATTGACACAAAAATGGCAAGGGATATGGGCCAGTCAAAAGTCACAACCGCCTACGCTTCGCCGCCGGAAGTTTACTTTAACGGGAACAAAATCGCTGAAATCCAGCTCAACGGCGACAATCAGCAAATCAAAATCCCCCGCAGCCTCGTAAAATTCGGCGGGAACAATCAGGTCACAATCAAATGCGGCAGAAATCTCTTCCAAATGGCATACATCGATTATGACGACATTGAATTTATGAATCTTTACATAGAATCAAAATAAATCTACACGGGTCTTGAAAACATCGCCATAAAATCTTCAAGAGTGTGAATTCCCTCTTTTCCGATTTCATTGTAAATACGTTTTGCTTGCGGAGTCATCTCATGTCGTCTTGTGTAATCCCGTGCAGTCATTTCAGCGCGTTCAGCGGTAATTCTTTTGGCCTCTTTTGCGATTGCCTCTTTAGAAATCTCCACATGCGGCACATTAACCCTGTAAGTTTCTTTCCCGTAGGCTTTTACAAGCTTGGCTTTTTGTTTGACAAAAAGCCCTTCGCTAAGGCGGCTCGCCGACTTAGCATCATCGCGCAAAAATCTCGAAATACTGTCAGAAATTCTGCCAAAAACTTCATTTACGCCCAAAAGCTGCTTTTTGCACTCTTTTACGACCATCGGAGTGATATTTTCCAAATCGGTCAACTGGCTGCAAATCCTTTTCGCGTCGTAGCTGACTGATTTGTTAATTCCTTTGTCAAGCAAAGCCGGTTCTGCAATCAGGTTTATGCAATCCCTGAAAGAAAGATGAGCATTTGCCTTAAAATTGGGCGAAATCCCCGTTCTGTATGACGGCAGTGCATAATTACCTGAAATTTTCATTTTTAACCTGACTTTCTAAGCTACATAACTAATACATCCGTAAACGGGAAAAATTGCCCCTCAGGGTTAGTCCGTTAACAAATGTTTACAACAAAAACTATTTAATATCCGGACGAAGCGAAGCAGCACCCTTTAAATAGACATGCTTTATTTCTTTTGCCGGCTTTTCGGTGTTCACCGCCATCATAAGCCGCAAACATAGAGCAAGTGAGGGTTTTACCTGCATTTCCTGATAACATTCCATCGGAATCAGTTCAAATCCGCTGATTTCGCGCGCAAACCTCGCAGGAAAAGCACAATCCAAATCCTCCGTGGCGCTGAAAGCAAGATAAGCAACATTTTCGAGGCTGATATCGTTGGCTTCGATTATTCTGGTTAAAAGTTCCTTTGTTGCTTCTCTGAGTGCATTTTCGGAGTTTTCCGCAACCGTAATTGCACCTCTGATTCCTCGAATCATAATTTACCTTTTAATTTAATATATCCCCGACTTTTAAATGCGCCCCGTTTACCCAGTCGCACGCATTCATGACCGGTTTTCCCTCGGGTTTCAGTTTCTTAATTAAAATAACGCCTTCTCCCGTCCCCGCTTCAATTCCGTCCTTTGAAATTCCGACAATTTCACCGCCTTTGACTGATTCGGAGGATTTTTTGCCGGAAAGTCCGGTTTCGACGAGTTTTATCATCTTATCATGGAAACTACAAAAAGCGCAAGGCCAAATAGTCATCGAACGCACCTGATTGTGGATTTCACGGGCGGATTTTGTCCAGTCAATTTTTCCGTCGGATTTTTCAAACTTTTTCGCTATTGTAACGCCTGTTTCATCCTGTTTTCGGGGTTTTAAGACGCCGTTGTAAAGTTGTTTTATTGTAGGGTACAAAATGAACGGCGCTTTGTCGCTGATTATCGCCGAAAGCTCAGCATCCGTCATATTTTCGGTGATTTTAATCTTTTCCTGCATACAAATATCGCCCGCATCAAGCGCAAGAACCGTAATCATTGTTGTGATACCCGTTTCTTCATCACCGTTGAAAATAGCACGCTGAATCGGGTTTGCACCGCGATATTTCGGCAAAAGCGACGCATGGAGGTTAATTGTGGAGAATTTCGGAATATCGAGCACCTCCTGTGTCAAAATCTGACCGAAAGCAAACGTAATAAAGAAATCCGGCTCCATTTCACGCAATTTTTCGAGCAGCTGCGCATCTTTTCTTATGGATTCCGTCTGAAAAACAGGAATATCATGACGCAAAGCGAACTCTTTTACGGGCGGCGGGGTAAGCTTTTTGCCGCGTCCGCACGGGCGGTCGGGCTGCGTAACAACCGCGCAGATTTTTATATCATTAAAGTTCAAAAGCTTTTGAATGCTGTTCACCGCGATTTGCGGCGTTCCCATAAAAACGACTTTTATCACTGATTATTCCTCTGTAACGTTGGTTTCGGGGTTTTGGGCGATTTCTTCTTCCATTTTTTCTTCATCAAGAAGATAATTTTCATCAACCGGCGCCAAACCCTTTTCAGCAAGCGCTTTATTTGCTTCCATCCTGTTTCTACAGTGGTCAATGAACAAAATTCCCTCAAGATGGTCAAATTCATGCTGAATAGCCCGCGCCAGAAGCTCGCCATCACGCGCTTCCAGCACAAACGGGCGTCCGTTCATGCCTGTTGCTTTCACCGTAACATTTTTGTAGCGGCGCACGTTTGTATAAGCCTCGGGAAAGCTCAAACAGCCCTCATAGCTGTTCACAGCGCCTGATTTTTTGATAATTTTGGGGTTTATAAAAATTCTCGGGTTCAAAGGTTCATCGCCTGATGAGGTATCAATAACAAAAATCCTCAAATTCTCTCCGATTTGCGGTGCAGCAAGCCCCACGCCGTTTTTTGCATACAAAGTATCCAGCATATCCTGAATCAGGTTCTGGATTTTTTTAGAAACTTTTAAAACTTCTTTAGACTTCACCCGGAGGCATTCTTCGCCGTACTGAACAATTTTTCTTACTGCCATATTTCATTCCTTTTCGATGGTTTGATAAAATTTTAACACAAAAAAATGTAAAATTGTCTTAAACATGCTTGACTTTACCCCCGGGATTAAGCCTATAATATTAAAAATCAAAAGGTTATATAAAATGACTCTTAAATCTAAAAAACATAATAATTTTAAATAAATACTGAAAAGAAAAAGTTTTCGCTTTTTCTTTTTTTTTTATTTTTTAAAGCAGGAGCAAAAATGCAGGTTTCCAAACTGAAAAAACACCATAAAGCAAAAATAATAAGCATAAAAGAGGTCTCGTTGACGCAATATTTTATGACTTTTGTGCCTGTTGACGATTTTAGCGCAAAACCGGGACAATTTGTTTCGATATTTTGCAACGGGCTGACTCTCAGGCGCCCTTTCAGCATTGCCAGCTTTGACGGGAACGAAATCGGCGTGCTTTTCAAATTAAAAGGCAAAGGAACCGGATTTCTCTCGAATCTGCGCGCAGGAGATGAAATTGACTTTGTCGGCGCGGTCGGCAACGGGTTTAAAATTGAAAATAAAAAATCTTTGTTAATAGGAGCAGGCGTCGGCGTTGCTCCTGTTTTTTATCTGAAAACAGAACTCGAAAAATTGCAGATTCCGTCGCTTTTAATCTCCGGATTTCAAACAGAAAAAGAAATCCCCGAAAATATCGAATGCGACAAAATCTGCACGGATGACGGCACGGCAGGGCTTCACGGGAGCGTGATAAATTACATAAGAAACATGATTGAAGAATTTCAGCCGGAAAAAATCTACGCCTGCGGCCCGAAAATCGTGCTCCAAAACACCGCAGAAATCGCACAAAGGTACAAAATTCCCTGCGAAGTCGCCTTAGAAAAAGAAATGGCGTGCTCAATCGGCGTATGCCGCGGCTGCGTAATCAAAATCAAGGACAAAAACGGCGAAAAAACGGCTTCTGTCTGTCAGGACGGGCCTGTATTCAACGGGGAGGCGGTTGTATGGTAGATTTTCAGGAAATGAAAACCAGCGTGGATTTGGGACGCGGATTCGTCATAAAAAACCCGATAATGACCGCTTCGGGGACTTTTGGATACAGTTTTGAATACGCAAGGTTCTATGACATAAAAAAACTCGGTGCAATCGTCACAAAAGCAATCACACTCGAGCCCAGAGAGGGAAACAGCGGACGGAGGATTTTTGAAACCTGCGGCGGGATGATTAATCGAATCGGGCTGGAAAATGTCGGTGTTGAGCGATTTATGACGGAAAAACTTCCGCTTTTGAACAAAGGCGGGCTTGATTTTGTTATAAATATTGCCGGTTCGTCGCTTGAGGAGTATATTTCGCTCGCAAAAATCTGCGAAAATCACAAAATCAGAGCGATTGAGCTGAATGTTTCCTGTCCGAACGTAAAATCCGGCTGCCTTGAGTTCGGAACAGATGAAAAAACGCTTCACGGGCTGGTTTCGCAGGTCAGAGATGAGTTTTCGGGTTGTTTGATTGTAAAATTAACCCCGAACGTCACAAGCGTGGAAAAAATTGCCGTCGCAGCCCAGAGCGCCGGTGCAGACGCAGTCAGCGCAATAAATACGCTCAAAGGCACGGGAATAAAGCTCACATGGGCAAAAAACAGGTTCATAAAAGAAACCGTTTCAGGCGGGCTGTCAGGACGGGCGGTTAAACCGGTTGCGCTGGGCGTTGTGAGCAGAATTTCAAAGGTTCTGGATATTCCAATTATCGGAATCGGCGGAATTTACGATTTGAACGATGTTTTCGAGTTTTTGAGCGCCGGTGCGTCAGCAGTTCAGGTTGGAACAGCAAATTTTACCCATCCGGAGTGTGCTGGCTGCATTGCAGATGATTTACACGATTTTATGTACGAAAACGGGATTCGCTCGATTGAAGATTTGAAAGAAAAATTGAGAGGTGAATAAAATGACTGAAGATGTTTTGAAACTTTTAGAAAAAGCTGAGGGCGTGCTGCACGGGCACTTTTGCCTGACGTCGGGGCTGCATTCAAATATTTATTTTCAATGCGCAAAGCTTTACCAGTACCCCGAAATCACGGAAAAAATCGGGAAAGCGCTCGCTGAAAAGCTCAAAGATGTTGAATTTGACACAATCGTCGCACCCGCAATCGGTGCAGTCATTATTGGCTACGAAACAGCAAAACAGGCGGGCAAGCGCAACCTTTTTGTTGAAAGAAAAGACGGCGTAATGCAACTACGACGCGGCTACAAGCTCGAAAAGGGAGAAAAAATCGTCATAATTGAAGACGTAATCACAACAGCGCGCACAATCAAAGAAACCATTGAAGCAACAAAGGATTTCGGCGTGGAAATCGCGGCTGTCGGGTGCATTGTTGACAGAACCTGCGGAAAAACAGGGTTAAACATAAAATCGCTCCTGCAAATCGACCCTGTGACCTACGAACCGGACAACTGCCCGCTTTGCAAGGCGGGAATTCCGCTTGTGAAACCGGGAAGCAGGGAAAAAATAAAAGCTTAAGGTTTTCAGCAAGGGGGCAGCCACAACCTTAATGAATTACAATTTGTTGCTCCCTCACCCCAACCCTCTCCACTTAGGGCGAGGGAAAATATCAGGAACACAAATGAAAAATCTAATCGACATTGAAAGACTGACAAAAAAAGAAATCGAACGGCTGATAAATTCGGCGCAGGAGTTTGAAAAAGGGCGAAAAACCTCTGCTGCAGCGGGTAAAACAGCCTGCATGATGTTTTTTGAAAACTCAACGCGCACGCATTTTTCTTTTGAACTCGCTGCAAAACGCCTCGGAATGCACGTTTTGAATTTTGATGCAAAAACTTCCTCTTTTTCAAAAGGTGAATCAATGAAAGATACATTTGAAAACCTTAATTTCATTGGCGTTGACGTTTTTGTTCTCCGCCATAGTGAAAATGGAATTATCGACAAAATCCGAAGCGAAATCGCTTATCCTATACGTTTTGTGAACGCAGGCGACGGCAAAAATGCCCATCCCACGCAGGCTCTGCTTGATTTTTACACAATGAAAAAACATCTCGGCGAAATTAAGGGAAAAAAGGTTGTTATAATAGGCGATGTGGCGCATTCGAGGGTGGCACGCTCAAATCTTGCGCTTTTGAAAAAATTTGACGCTGATGTGCATTTTTGTGCGCCTGATTACTTTACACCAAAAAATATCCAGGATTCAGGTGCCATCTGGCATACAAATCTTGAGGAGGCGATTGAAAACACTGATGTTGTAATGCTCTTGAGGGTTCAAAATGAGCGTCTGGACTGCGAAACAGCGCAAAAAGCAAAAGATTATACAAAAAATTACAGACTGGATTCAAAAATGCTGGAAAAACTTGCGCCGAATGCACTTTTAATGCACCCCGGGCCCGTAAATCGCGGAGTTGAAATTACTTCGGAACTTTTGGATTCGGAAAAAGGGCGGACAATTCTGGAGCAGGCGAAAAACGGCGTATTTGTGCGGATGGCGGTGCTTGATGAAATTTTCAGGGAGGAAGCGTGAAAAAATTTGATGGAATTTTGAAAAATGCACGCGTGGTTTCGCCGGAAAACGGAATCGACGAAATTTTTGACATAGAAATAAAAGAAGGAATTGTCACAGCAGTAGGCAAAACCCTTGCAGGAAGCCGCATAATCGACTTGAGTGGCAAAATAATCATGCCCGCTTTCGTCGAAATGCACTGCCACCTGCGGGAACCGGGTTTTGAAGAAAAAGAAACAGTCGAAACGGGCGTAAATTCAGCCATAGCGGGCGGATATGCAGCGATTTGCCCGATGGCAAACACAAATCCGGTCAACGACAATGTCGAAACCCTGAAATTTATTCAAAATGCGTCGGCCAAAATCGCGATATTCCCGATTTGTGCGGTCACAAAAGGGCTTTCTTCCGCAGACATCGTGGATTTCAGGCTTTTGAAAGATGCGGGCGCAATAGCTTTTTCAAACGACGGAAAGCCGCTTGAGGATATGGATTTGCTCAAAAAAGTTCTTTTGAAAGCAAAAGAGGAAGACGTTTTGATTATTTCGCACGCCGAAGACACAAAATACGCGCCGGAACAGAACGAATCGGAGTTCAGCGCGGTGTTGAGAGAGCTCGACGCGGTCAGGGAAACGGACGCAAGGTATCATTTTGCGCATATTTCTACAGCTGAGTCGCTCGGGCTTATTCATGAGGCAAAGCAGGAGGGCTGGAATGTCACCTGTGAAAGCGCTCCGCACTATTTTACGCTTTCAAAAAACGACATAATCGACAACCATGCAAGGTTCAAAATGAACCCGCCCCTGCGTTCTGATGCGGATAAAGAGGCAGTAATCGAGGGCTTTTTAGACGGAACGATTGATGTGATTGCCACAGATCATGCGCCCCACACGATTGAAGAAAAAAATCTCCCGTTTGAGCAGGCACCGATGGGGATTGTGGGGTTTGAAACTGCGTTTTCTCTGGCTTTTGAGTGTTTTGTAAAGACGAATCTGCTAACTTTAAACTCAATTGTTAAAAAATTCTCCTCAAATCCGGCAAAAATCCTTGGTTTAAAAGAATTCGGGGGAATTGAAATCGGACAGAATGCAAATCTGGCGATTTTTGATCCTGATTTTGAATGGACGGTAGAAGCAGCGAAATTCCGCTCAAAATGCAAGATTTCACCGTTTGAGGGGCGAAAATTGAAAGGTAAAATCATAGCGACGATTGCAAACGGCGTATTTTATGAAAATGAGCCCCCGAAACCGGTTCATAGTGACAATTAAAAATGCAAAAGGAAAATATCATGGAAATTAACCCTAAAATTAAAGAAAAAATCGTGCTGGCACTGGATGTTGATACGGTTGCACAGGCAAAAGAACTTATCAGCGAATTAAAGGATTATGTCGGTGTTTTTAAGGTCGGATTGCAGTTTTACACGGGAAACGGCAGCGAAGTTTTTGAATTTATGAAAAAAATCGGCGCAAAATTCTTTTTTGACGTAAAACTCCTCGACATACCCAACACAGTGAAAAAAGCCTCCGAAAACATCATCAGAAGCGGCGCAAGTTTCTACAACCTCCACGCTCTCGGGGGTGCCGAAATGATGAGGCAGGCTGTCGAGGGTGCAAATGAAACAGCCCGTGAAATGGGCGTTGAAAAGCCAGTAATCCTTGCTGTAACGGTGTTAACAAGCATAAATGAAGGGGTTTTGAACAATGAGCTGCAAATTCCACACAAAACTCTCGATTACGTCGGCACACTCGCAAAACTCGCAAAAGACAGCGGAATGACAGGGGTTGTGGCGTCAAGTTTTGAGGCAAGGAAGATAAAAGAGATTTGCGGAAAGGATTTTAAAGTCCTTTGCCCGGGAATCCGCCCTGCATGGTCACAAAAAGGCGACCAGAAAAGGCTTGCAACACCGTCTTTTGCAATTAAAGAGGGGGCAGATTATCTGGTAATCGGACGCGCCGTAACAGCTGCGTCTGACAGGGTTGAGGCGATGGAAAAGATTTATAAAGAAATAGAGGAAGTAATGTAATGGCAAAGATTTTACTCCAAAACGGAATGTTATTTGAGGGAATTTCAATCGGCGCAGACGGCACAGCTTACGGAGAAATCTGCTTTAACACCTCGATGGCGGGATATCAGGAAATCCTGACCGATCCCTCTTACGCAGAGCAGGTAATCGTCATGACCTACCCCGAAATCGGCAATTATGGCATAAATACGGACGATTTTGAAAGCAGCAGGGTGAGCGCACGCGGTTTTATCATAAAAAATTACTGTGAGCACGAAAGCCACTACAAAAGCTCGATGAATCTTTCGGAATACCTTAAAAAGAACAGTATTGTCGGGATTGCTGGCATAGATACGCGATATTTGACAATGATTATCAGAGAATCCGGCGTTATGAACTGCGTCGTCACAACAGGCGAAATTACTGACGAAATAAGAGAAAATTTGAACAATTATTCCATGAGCAAAGATGTCGCGCTTAATGTTTCAAGGCGCCAGACTGATGTTATAAAACAAAAAAACGGCATAAAGCTCGCAGTGATTGATGTAGGGATAAAAAAGAGCATAATTGAAAACCTGAAAGCTCTGGGGTGTGAGCTCACGATATTTCCTGGTTTTGTGACAGCAAAAGAAATCCTGAACGGAAAATTCGACGCGGTTTTCATCTCAAACGGCCCGGGTGACCCGAAAGATGCAACAACAACTATTAATACCGTGAAAAATCTTGTCGGAAAAATCCCGATGTTCGGGATTTGCCTCGGATATCAGATTTTGTGCATTGTGCTGGGCGCAAAGACTTACAAGCTTAAATACGGGCACCGCGGAGCAAACCACCCCGTTATTAATCTTGAAACAAACAAAGTGCTCATAACCTCCCAAAACCACGGTTATGCAACGCTTCTGGAAAGTCTGCCCAAAAATGTAATTCCGACATACAAAAACCTTGATGACCAGACATTAGAGGGGTTCAAGTGCCCCGAATACAAAATCGAAGCTGTTCAATTCCATCCGGAAGCGGCTCCGGGCCCGACTGATGCGAATTTGATTCTTCAAGGCTGGATTGAGGGTTTAAAAAATGAGAAAAAAAACAGAGCAGGTAATTTTTTGAAAAAAATGTTCTGCAATATAGGACAATCTTAATTCCTCCCACCCCGCAGCCCATTAAGGACAAGGGTGAAAACAAAAATTAATGAAAGGGATTTTAAAATGCCAAGAAACGAAAATATAAAAAATGTACTCGTAATAGGCTCGGGGCCAATTGTTATCGGTCAGGCTGCGGAGTTCGATTATGCTGGTGTGCAGGCTTGCAGGGCTTTGAAAGAAGAGGGAGTTCGGGTTGTGCTCGTGAATTCCAATCCCGCAACGATTATGACTGACGAAAACATCGCAGACAAGGTCTATATTGAACCTCTGACGGTCGAGGCGTTTGAATATATCATCAAAAAAGAGCGTCCGGACGGGATGATTGCGTCTCTAGGCGGGCAGACAGGGTTAAATCTAGCGGTTTTATTGCATGAAAAAGGCATTTTGGACAAATATAATGTGAAACTGCTCGGCACAAAAATCGACGCGATTAACAACGCAGAAGACAGAGAGCTTTTCAAAGAATTAATGCTAAAAATCGGCGAACCCGTACCCGAAAGCACAACAGTTTCGACCCTTGAGGACGCTCAAAAGTTTGCTGACAAAATCGGTTTCCCGATAATCATCCGTCCTGCGTTCACGCTGGGCGGCACGGGCGGCGGGATTGCGTCGAATCAACAGGAATTTGAAGAAATTGTCCATTCAGGGCTTTTGAGAAGCCCGATTTCACAGGTTCTTGTGGAAAAAAGCATTGCGGGCTACAAAGAGATTGAATACGAGGTTATGCGCGATGCAAACGACACCTGTATCGCCATCTGCAACATGGAAAACATCGACCCTATCGGGATTCACACGGGCGACAGCTTTGTTGTTGCACCGTCACAAACACTTACAAACAAAGAATACCAAATGCTGCGCACCTCTGCTTTAAAAATCATAAAAGCCCTGAAAATCGAAGGCGGATGCAATGTTCAGTACGCACTGGACACAAAAAGCAATCAATATTATGTAATCGAGGTAAATCCGCGCGTGAGTCGTTCTTCAGCGCTTGCCTCCAAAGCAACAGGCTATCCGATTGCAAAAGTCACCACAAAAATCGCCATGGGCTATTATTTGCACGAAATTCCGAACGCAATTACCCACAAAACCGTTGCAGCGTTTGAACCTGCACTGGATTATGTTGTTACAAAAATCCCGAAATGGCCTTTTGACAAATTTGCGCAGGGCGACAGGCTTCTGGGCACAAAAATGAAAGCAACCGGTGAAATTATGGCAATCGGCCGCACATTTGAAAGCTCGTTCAAAAAAGCCGTAACCTCAATGGAGGACAAAAACACGGGGTTAGTACGCAAAAAATACATGCAGCTAAGCGACGACGAGTTAAAAGCACTCTTGCATGTTCAGGATGATAGGCGAATTTTCCGCGTTGCAGAAGCTTTGACGCGAAGAATCAGCGTGGATGAGATTAACCAGATTACAAAAATCGACAAATGGTTTATTTACAAGATTAAAAACCTCGTAGATTTTGAGCAGCGGCTTAAAGGCGAGCTTCTCACGGAAGATTTGTATCTGGAGGCAAAGGAAAAAGGTTTTCTTGACACGGAAATCGCGGTATTCGCAAAAAAACGGCTTGCTGATGTCAAAAAGCTCCGTGAAGAATCCGGAATCAACGCTTCTTTTAAAATTGTTGACACCTGCGCAGCCGAGTTTGAAGCAAAAACGCCTTATTATTACTCGACTTACAATGAAGTTGACGAAAACAAGGTGAATCCCGACGACAAATCCATTCTCATCCTCGGTTCCGGCCCTATCCGTATAGGGCAGGGGATTGAGTTTGATTATTGCTCCGTTCATGCGGCCTGGAGCGTCAGAGAAAACGGGTATAAGTCACTTATTGTAAACTCAAACCCCGAAACGCTTTCTACCGATTTTGATGTTGCAGACAAGCTCTATTTTGAACCGATGAACATTGAAAACATTATGAACATTATAAAATCCGAAAATCCTGCGGGCGTAATGGTGCAATTTGGCGGTCAAACAGCCATAAATCTCGCCGGCAAGCTCCATGAGCAGGGCGTAAACATCATCGGAACATCGATTGAATCAATAAATATTGCAGAGGACAGAAAATTATTTGAAAAGTTGCTTCGCGATTTGAACATTCCGCAGCCACAGGGGCGCGCGGTCAGAAAAGTTGAAGAAGCGATAAAAGCTTATGAAGAACTGGGATTCCCGCTTCTTGTTCGTCCGTCTTACGTAATTGGCGGACGCGGAATGCAGGTGGTTTACAACGAAGACGAGCTTTTGACTTATTTTAATTCCGCTTTGAAGTTCTCGGATGAACATCCGGTGCTGATTGACCAGTATATTGAGGGGCAAGAGGTTGAATTGGACGCAATTTCCGACGGCGCCAATATTTTAATCCCCGGAATCACCGAGCACATTGAGCGCGCAGGGGTTCATTCGGGCGACAGCATGGCGATTTACCCCACGCAGAATGTTTCTGAAAGCGTTAAGAACAGGCTCGTTGAATACTGCGAAAAAATCGCGCGTGCGCTCAAAGTTAAGGGGCTTATGAACATTCAGTTCGTTGTGAAAGACGATGTAGCCTACGTAATCGAGGTGAACCCCAGAGCGTCGCGCACAGTGCCTATTATGAGCAAAGTGACGGGCATTCCGATGGTCGACATCGGCATAAATGCTTGTTTTGGACGTTCAATTCCGGAACAGGGCTACAGCACGGGGCTTGCGCAAAAAACGTCGCTTGTTTGCGTAAAAGTTCCTGTATTTTCGTTCCAAAAATTGAATCGTATCGACCCCGCTCTTGCGCCGGAGATGAAGTCAACCGGCGAAGTCCTAGGAATTGACACAACTTTTGATAATGCGCTTTTAAAAGGATTTCTTTCTGCCGGTTACATGTTCCCTGAAAGGCGCGGAGATGTGATGTTGTCCCTGAATGACAACACAAAGCCCGACGGGATTGAAATCGCAAAATCGTTGGCAGATTTGGGTTATCGAATCGTCGCCACCACGGGAACGCACAATTTCCTGAAAAAATACGGCATAAATTCAAAAGAAATCCAAAATTTTGACATAGAAAAGATTCAGGAGCACATGAAAAAGAAACAGCTCTGTTTTGTGATAAACACACCGACCACGAATGCGAACTCCGCGCGTGTCGGCTCGGAAAACAGAGGATTTTTAATCCGAACAATCGCTGAAATGTACTCCACTCCGTGTTTTACTTCGACAGACACAGCCAGCGCGTATCTTCGGGCGCTTAAATATTATGTCAGCAGGCCGGAGCTTACTTATGACAGCATTGATTTTTACAGGAAGAAAAAAACGCTTGCTGAGGTGTGATTTGGGGAGATTTTTGCAGGAGCGAAGAATAGAGTTAGGATATATTTTGGAACCAGAACGGGCTTCGCCGCTTTTAAGGTTCCAAAATATATCCTAACTCTATTCTCCTTTGCAGGTTCCTCCTAAGGTTTGATACGAAAAAAATTAGAATTAACCAACAGGAAAACAATAAATATATAAATTTAAGACCTTAAAAGCGGCGAAGCCCGTTCTGGTCTTAAATTTATATATTTATTGTTTTCCGCCTCCCAGCCCCCCCCAAAAAAAAGACACAAAAAATTGAAGAATCCTGATTTTTATAGTAAAATCTGTCCGTCGGATAGAAAAAGGTTGATTTTATGAAAGTTGAAAAGCTCACTTTAAAAGAAATCGTGATAATGGCCGTCACGGCGGCAAGTTTTTTGATAATCCTCGGCGCGTTGTGCGTTCCGCTCCTCGCATATTACAAAATAGGTTTCACAGAAGGGTTTTATGTCCTTTATCGAAAGCTCTGCCACGGCCCGATTGCGACATGTTTTTTAATTAACGGTTACGCAATGCCTCTTTGCTCAAGATGTCTCGGGATTTGGACAGGGATTTTTCTTACCTTTGTGCTTTATTTTGAAAGGATAAAAATAGGCCATGTGCTTTACATAATTTTCGGGCTCCTAGGGCTTGGCGCGTTTGTGCTGGAGTATTTTAATTTGATTTTTATAAATAATTACATTAGACTGTTGGAAGGGCTGTTTATCGGGATTTTTCTGGTCGTTACAATTATGCGTCTTGAAATTAAATTCAAAAAAGGCTATTAATTGTAAACAAATGTAACACAGTTGCCATATTAATTTTAATAAAACAACCCTATTATTTAAAAAACAATTTCAATTTTTCCCCCAAATAATACAAAAAATGTAGGCAAAGCCTCCAAAAACATGCTATAATATAAAAACAGAGAAGAATAAGTGTTCTCTATACCCTTTATATAAAAAACACATATTAAAGAAAATAATAAAAAGGTTTTATGACGACAAACAAAGTTTATGTAACAAAATTGTTAACATTATGCCACAAAAAGTCAATTATTTATAAAACAAATTTTTAAATAATAATGTAGGGAAAATTTAGGTAATATGTCGGAGGAAAGACATGACAATTAGTGTGAACTCAAGAAAAAAACAAGCAAAAAAATCATTTGATGAATTGTTAAACGATTTGAGAACAAGCAATTCTGAAAAAGTAAGATATAATGCTGCAAGAGTTTTGGGTGAAATTGGCGATTCACAGGCTGTTGAACCGCTTATCGACGTATTAAAAAATGACAAAAACGGCTCTGTTCGTTTATATGCAGCCCGCGCACTAGGCGAGCTCGGTGATGTCAGCGCAACTATTCCTCTTATTGAATCATTGAGAGAAGACAGAAATGTTGACGTACGTGTTCGTGCTGCCCGTGCACTCGGACGTTTGGGCGGAAAAGAAGTTGTTGAACCGCTTGTAGAAGCTTTAAACGACGAAAACCCGCAGGTTTGCATCACAGCAACAGACGCTTTAATCGAAATCGGCGATGTTGCGACTGACGCTTTGATGGATTCACTCGATCACGAAAAAGTAAACGTAAGATGCGACGCAACCAGAGCACTCGGCGAAATCGGAAACCCCAAAGCTGTTGACAAAATCATCACTATGCTGAAAGACGAATGGGTCAACGTTAGAATTTATGCAGTTACTTCACTGGGCAAACTGAACGATGCAAAAGCTGTTCCTGCATTGATTGAAGTTATGCAGAATGTTAAAGAAAATGATCTGGTCAGAGCCGGCGCAGCTGCTGCACTCGGCGTATTACGCGACCAGAGAGCGTTGATGCCTTTGCGTGAACTCATTATGGGCGCTGAAGAACTCGGCGAGCTCGAAGATACAGCTTTAAAATCTTTCAAAAAGATTATGGCTGCTAACTGGCAAGCTATTCCGGGCGCTGCTCCCCAGAAAAAAACAGTTAACGCATAATTCTTAAAAATTTGATTAAAAAAGAGTCCATAAGGGCTCTTTTTTTTGCATTTTTGGGGGAGAAATCGGGGCGGAATTGTTGGAAAAAGCAGAGAATTAACTTTGAGGTGCTGATTCCTTCGGCTATGGGTTTTTAAAAACAGTATTTCTTGATTCTTGAAGCCTCCCCCATGAGCACTTCAAAGTTAATTCTCTGCTTCTTTTGTAAATCATTTTCCCAACAGCTAACACGTTAATATATGAATTTAGGACCTTAAAAGTGGCGAAGCCCGTTCAGGTTCTAAATTTATATATTAACGTGTTAGCGCACTATACAAATCAAAGCCTAAACTTGTCATTTAAGCCTGTTCGGGATATAATATCAGGGTGTTTAGAAATTAGGCGGGGCAAATAAATTGGCGGGTTTAATAGAAAAAACGCAGGAAAAAAACAACAAACGTAAAAACAAAATCCGTTTTTATTATTCATTTTTGACAATTGTTCTGCTTGTCTGCCTTGCCCAAATAGGAATAAGCGCCTTTAATAACATCACAAAAAGCATAAGCTATCACGGAAAAATCAATAAAATGAAAGAGCTGAACAAACAGGCTTATGCAGAAAATCAGCGGCTAAAAGAGGAACTCGAGGATTTTAGCTCAATGAAAAGCCTCGAAGCTATCGCCAGAAACAACCTGAAAATGGCAGGCGAGGACGAGGTTCTCGTTATTATCAACAAACCCCAGCAGCAAGCACCGTCAGACACAAAAAACAAGAAAAAACCAAAGAAAAAGTAGAGCACAATGGCGAAAAAAACTGCTGACAGTGACAATTTTCAGTACAAACTGCTGATTCTCCCCGCGCTGATTGGCACATTGATTTTTATCGTTATTCCTGTTGTCTTTTCTTTCGGACTGAGCTTTTGCGATTGGGATTTGCTCTCACCTGTTCATTTTGCAGGGCTAAAGAATTATTTTGAGCTGCTCACAAGCCCCTATTTTGCCCTGATATTAAAAAACACTTTCGTCTTTGCAATCTGTGTAACCCTTATCGCGGTTGTAATTCCCGTAATCCTCGCAGCAGTGCTGAACAACAAAATCAGGGGCAGCGAATTTTTCAAAACTGCATATTTTTTGCCGTTCATAACGCCGATGATTGTTATTGCGATAATCTGGGAGTGGATTTTTGACCCGAATTTCGGACTTTTGAATTATCTTTTAAAAGCGCATATAAACTGGCTCTACGATACAAAAACCGCGCTTTTCGCCCTCATAATCGTGTCCGCCTGGAAACTAATCGGCTACAACATGGTCATTTTGCTCTCCGGTTTCTCCACAATCAACCAGAACATCTACGAATCCGCAAAAATCGACGGCGCCCCGCCAGTTAGCACATTTTTCAAAATCACACTTCCGCTTTTGAGCCCGACGATATTTTTTGTTGTTATTATTACGACGATTTCATCGTTTCAGGTTTTTGATTTGATTTATTTGATGACGCAGGGCGGGCCGATGGATAGCACGAATGTGCTTGTTTACTGGATTTACAAAAATGCGTTTGAATTCTTCAATATCGGCGCAGCTTCCGCAGGAGCTTATATTTTATTTGTAATTGTGTTTGTTTTGACCATAATTCAGTGGAATATTCGCAAAAAATGGGTGTTTTCGGAATAATTGTTACAAATTATAAAAATCACCCTTGACCTGGAGTTAACTCTAAGGTGTAAACTGCAAATATAAGTTAATTAAGGTGAAAAAAATGGAAAATTTTGAAGGTTTGACTTTAGACGAAGAACGCGCCCTGTACGGAATTACAGACGCAATGGTTAAAAACTGCCGCTTTTCAGGCCCGCTGGACGGCGAATCAGCTCTGAAAGAATGCACAAATGTAAGTATAAGCGATTGCAGCTTTGATTTGCGTTATCCGATGTGGCATTTGCAAAGCAGCCGCATAAAAAACAGCACAATGTCCGAAACCTGTCGCGCTGCGCTGTGGTACGACCGCGAAATCTGCATTTCGCACTCAAAATTACACGGAATAAAGGCACTGAGGGAATGTTCGGACGTGCTTATCAAAGATTGCGATATAAATTCGCTTGAGTTCGGCTGGTTTTGTGAGAGGGTGAAAATCAAAGACACAAAGCTCGTTTCGGAGTACCCTTTTATGAAAACCCGAAACCTTGAAATCACAAATTTTGAGATGAAAGGCAAATATTCTTTCCAGTATGTCGAAAATGTTCTGATTAAAGACTCATATTTGGACACCAAAGACGCTTTCTGGCACGGAAAAAACATAACAGTTCAGGATTCCGTCGTAAAAGGCGAATATCTGGGCTGGTACTCGGAAAATCTCAAATTTGTACGCTGCAAAATCCTCGGAACCCAGCCGCTGTGCTATGCGCAAAACCTTGTGCTTGAGGATTGCGAAATGATTGATACGGATTTATCGTTTGAGTACAGCGATGTACGCGCGGACGTAAAAGGCTCAATTTTGAGCGTAAAAAACCCGAAAAGCGGCTATATCTGCGCTGATTCGATTGGAGAAATAATCCTTGATGAACACAAAATCAAAAATTCAAACTGCGAAATCACAGACAGAAATTTTGAAAAAGTATCATAAATCTAATCTAGTATCGCCTTAGTCGATTCGCCTGCGCGAACCGCCCAAGGCTCACCTTTTCAAGTGGTCACTCAAAAAGTTCGTTCACGTCACTTCGTTCCTTATCACGAACTTTTCTCGGACAAAAATTCGCAAATAAAAAATATGTTATAATTTCAAAAAAGGAAACGTGCAGCATGAAAATTTCAGAAGTCAGCAAAAAATATGATATTCCGGTCGATACGCTTAGATATTACGAAAAAGCAGGACTTTTGCCTAACGTACAAAAAAATTCCAGCGGAATTAGAGATTATTCCGAAAGCGACTGCGGCTGGGTGGAATTTATCAAATGCATGCGCGGCGCAGGGCTGCCTGTTGAGGTTTTGAAAAGGTATATTGAACTGTTTTTTGAAGGCGATTCGACTTTAATGGCGAGAAAATCAATTCTCGTCGAAGAACGCCAGAAACTAATCGAAAAACGCGATGCAATTCAGGCTACGATTGACCGTCTGGACTACAAAATCAGCGTATATGAAGACAAAATGATTAGCTGCGAGAAAAAGCTCCTCGGCGGCGCCAAAAAGGAAAAAGTCTCCTAAAAACCTGCCGCACAATAACCATTTCATGCACTTTTAGCGGAAAAGCTATCCAAAAACAGCTCTTGCCTCTTCTCTGTCATCAAAATGGATTGTTTTGTCTTTTAAAATCTGATAATCCTCATGCCCTTTGCCCGCAAGGAGAACAACATCCTCCGGTTTTGAAATCTTTTTGAGCATTGCAATTGCAGCCTTTCTGTCGGGCTCAACATAGACTTTTCTTGTGTTGACGGATTTTATTCCGGTCATTATATCCGAAATTATGAGCTGCGGGTCTTCGCTTCTCGGGTTGTCCGAGGTTACAACGACAACATCTGCAAAATCATCGGCAATTTTACCCATTTTCGGGCGTTTTGTGGCGTCCCTGTCACCGCCGCAGCCGAACATGCAGATTAAATTTCCATTCTCCGGCGTAAGTTCCCTTGCTGCTTTCAGCACATTTTGCAGCCCGTCGGGCGTATGCGCATAATCAACAATAACGAGCGGCTGTTTGTTCACAATCTCAAATCTGCCGGCAACGCTCTGTGTTTCTTCAAGCGCTTTAATGCAAATATCTTCGTCAACGCCCGCAGCAATCCCTCCGGCAAGAGCCGCAAGTGCATTGTAAACGCTGAACATCCCGTTCATCTGGAGTTCGACTTTTTTCGATTTTCCGTTGATTTTGCAGTTGAATTTTGCACCATGAATTGAAAAATCAATATCAGACGCCATAATATCGGCTTCATTTTTGATTCCGTAAGTAAAAATCTTCACCCCGTCAGGAACAATCGAAATAAATCGCTCCGCATATTCGTCATCTCTATTGATAACGGCAAAAGAGCCCGGTTTTAGCCCCTTGAAAAGGATTGCTTTTGCTTCAAAATAGTTGTTCATCGTAATATGATAATCCAGATGATCCTGGGTTAGGTTTGTAAACACAGCGCCACGGTATTCGCAGCCGCCGACGCGGTTTTGCTCAAGTGCGTGCGAACTTACTTCCATTGCGACGTAATCAATGCCATTTTCACAGATAGTTTTTAACGTATGCTGGAGCTCCGGAGCCTGCGGAGTAGTGTGTTTTGCCTCATGGTAGGTATCAGAGCCGGAGAGTTTGTAACCAAGCGTGCCGATAAGCGCGCATTTTTTCTTTGCATCTTCAAAAATCCGCTGCAAAAGGTGCGTAACAGTGGTTTTTCCGTTTGTTCCGGTTACACCGATGAGATTTGTTTTTCTTGAGGGGTATTCATAGAATTCTGCGGCAATTTCCGCAATCTGATGTCTTGTTGAAGGCACAATAACCTGCGGAGCGCTCAAATCAAGCTCATGTTCGCAGAAAAAAGCAGACGCGTCGTTTTCGTATGCCATTTTTGCAAATTCATGCCCGTCAGAGTGCTCGCCTTTAAGGCAAACAAAAATATCGCCCTTTTTTGTTGTTTTTGAATTGTAGGAAATCCCTGATATTTCTACATTTTCAAAGTTTTTTAGCTGTTTTCCGGTGACATTTTTTATTAAATCTTCAAGTTTCATATTTTTATCCTCAATTAATCTTTACGGGTTTTTTAGGCGCCTGCTTATCCGGCGCAATATTCATTATACGCGCTGTTTGAAGCGCAACTTCTCTGAAAACAGGAGCTGCAACGGTGCTTCCCCACAAAGCACCCTTTGACGGTGAATCAACAACAACATAAATCAACACCTGCGGGTTTGATGCGGGCAAATAGCCGATAATAGAGGTTACGAGCTTGTTGGAATAGCCTTTTCCGCCGGAGGTCGATTTTCTTGCGGTGCCTGTTTTTGCTGCAACCTGATACATATCAAGGTTTACCGGCGATTTTGAGCGGCCTATGCTGCCTGCGAGCAGTTTTGTAATGGAATGGGCAGTTTCAGGCGACATAATTCTTGTGTGATGAATTTTTTCTTCTGCCTGTTCCTGTGAATATTTGATTACATGCGGTGTAACTTTTACGCCGTCGTTTGCAAAAGCCGAAATTATCGAAGCCAGCTGGATTGCCGTTACCGAAACGCTGTATCCGTAGCCGATAGAAGCGTGCGTGGATTTGTGCCAGTCGCGGTAATCTGTCAAAAGACCTCTGGACTCGCCAGGAAGGTCGATTCCGGTTTTTTGCCCGATACCAAAACGTTTCAACACGTCATAATGCTCTTTTTTCGTCATCATTAACGCGACTTTTGCGCTGCCAACGTTGCTTGAATGCTCAAAAAGGTAGTACAAATCAATCCATCCGGGGAAAGGTTTGGTCGAATAATCGTAGTTTTTGATTGTCCATTTATCAATATCAAGTTTTCCGCTGTCAAGAACCTTTGAATCCTCCTGAATTCGCCCGTTTTCAAGAGCGGAAGCGACTGTCAGAACTTTAAATGTAGAACCGGGTTCGAAAACATCGCTCAAAGTCCAGTTTGTAAGCTGCGTTAGCGTTGCTTTTTTATAATTGTTCGGATTATATGTCGGATAAACTGCATAGCCGAGAATTTCGCCGTTTTTCGGGTTCAAAACAATAACAGTACCGCGCAGAGCACCCTTTTCATGGATTACTTTTTCCAGCTCAACCTCACAAACGTGCTGAATAGCCGAATCTATTGTCAGAGTGATTGATTTACCTTTTAACGGTGCGGTTGTAGCCGCCGGATCGGTGTTTACCTCGTAGATAATATCCCCATCGGGTGTTTTTTCAAAGTTCACATTCTGCTCGACCTCTTCCAGCACGTCTTTTGCAGTCAATTCAATCCCTGCTGCCACGTCAGCGTCCGGATTGTAATACCCGAGAATATGCGCAGCCATTGTACCCTGAGGATACACGCGTTCGTTCTTTTTGCCGAGGCTTATTTCCCTGAGCTGGAGTTCTCGGATTTTTTTTGCTGTAGTTCTTGGAACATCCTTTTTCAAAACAATGACTTTTTCGTCACGGGCGAGTTTTTTTGCGAGCTGGCCTTTATTTACTCCTAGAATCGGCGCCAGAATTTCAGCAAGTTCGTTAGGAGTGTGGTCGTAATAGTCCTGATGTGCATAAACATCAAAGGAAGTCTTGTCAGAAGCGAGTTTTATCCCGTTTCTGTCGGTGATTGCACCCCTCATGACAAAGCTTTTTGCGCTTCTTTGACGTTTCGCCTGCCCGCGGTAGTGTTTTATATCAATAACCATCAGCAAAAAGAGGTAAACGATTATTACAAAGCAGATTATTATACAAATTATCTGCCAGAAGATGAGCTTATTATCAAACTCCTTAAATTTATCCTTATCGGTTTTATACTCCCTTACCATACTAAAAATTTTATCATAAGCCCATGTGGCGGAGCATTAATTTATGTAAACAAAAAGCCTTTTGAGAGTTCAAAAGGCTTAAATCTATATCAGACAAACAATTGGAGGAGGAGTTAAAGTTTTTATTCTACCATTCCGGCTGCAATTTCGTATTTTACGGAATCCGGAAGATTGAGTTCACCGAGTTCAGCATTAATTGCAATCAAACCGTCAGCAACAGCGTCTTCAAAGCTACCGATAAATCCGGCAATTCTTTGAGCTTGTTCGGGAGTTACGTATTTTGATACGTCATAAGTTTTTGGTGCACTAACCTTGGGGGCATTTACCATTGCGGCGTTAGCCATATAAGTTAATACGTCATCGGGTTTTACATCCGCGCCTCTTGTTTGAGCCTGTGAACCCTGTTGTTTTTCTTCTGTTTTGGATTCATCCTGAGGTTTCGGATTTGTATAATTTGTGTTTACGTTCCCTGTGTTAATGCCAATTCTGTTGATGTTGTTTGTCATAATATATTCTCCTGTTTTTTAGATGATTCTTTTGTCCACACTATCTATATCGGCATACAGTTTAATTTTCTTTAGCGATTTATCAGTTTTTTGAACTGTTTTTTACATAACTTAACAAAATACGGCTAAAATCCGCGTAATTGCTGTTGTTTGAAATATTAATTAATGTAACAAAGACTGCAAAATAGGTAAATTTTAAAAATTCAGAATTGTTATAGAGGCATAAGTGTGAAGAACAACCGTTCCAAAGCCCTGCAGCAGCGGGAAGTGCATACTTATACTGCCTGTAAAACGGCAGTTTTCCCAGAAACTAATCCTTATAAAAACCTATAACCTAACTACCAAATCCGGCTGCATCAGGAAGCCACGACCGCCTCCAAAGCGAAAGTCGGACACTACTAACCGATTATTGCCCCTGAAAAGGGGCTTTTTATTTAGCAATTTCATTTTTTTATCTAATCTAGTGTCGCCTTAGCCGATTCTTACCTCTCATCAAATATGACATTTAGTCATATTTGATTCGGCAGAGTG
>OGOC01000502.1_pt1 | contig 39551 bp, 40 predicted proteins | sample 1552561 | NCBI WGS metagenome assembly OGOC01 (sample SAMEA2580148, study PRJEB22360) | human gut metagenome | biome: human gut; feature: human-associated habitat; material: faeces | place: Denmark | collected 2008/2010
ACTAAATGTCATATTTGATGAGAGGTAAGAATCGACTAAGGCGACACTAGATTAGGAATATTTTGAACAAAAATCTTCTGCCATCGTTTATAATAATAATTACAAAAAGAAAGCGAAGGTGCGAAGATGAAAAAAACTCTGATTATTGCGGCTATATTCGCAGCGGGCGGGTTGTGCGCAAATGCAGCTGATTACACAATCCAGCAGGCAATCCCGCAGCCCGCAATCCAAAATTTGCCCTACAAATATGAGTTTGATTCCGGCTCAAACTGCAACTACATCCTTGTTCCGCCCAAAGGAAACACTTTCTCTGCCATTGCGCAGGCAATAAACAGCGACCCGTACATTATCAAAATAAACGGCGCAAAATATTACCTCGTTTTTGAAAATAAATCGGGAAATTACACATTTAAAGATATTGTCGGATATGACGACGCCCGCGAATCCATCTTCAAATCCCTAATTGCCCTGAACAGCGATTCCGATACAACAAAAATCACAGGCGCCGAGCTAAAAAAAGCAAATGTTCGACTTGTAAGGCTCCAAAATAACGGAAAACTGGCTTTCGGCGATAAATCAATGGATTTTGATGTGAACAAAATCGCCTACATTGACCTGAATTACATCAGAGAAACCCTGAATAATGGCACAATCGGCACCTGCGGTTATTTTGACGTATATATCAAAAACAATTCCGGAAAGCTTCAAAAAGTTATCGGCCAGGTAACATTTGAGGACGAAAAAGAGCTCGAAAAACTCTTTTAAAGCCGGTTATTAAGCAAAATAAAAGCAATGAGGACTTTTTTATCAAATGCGCCGGATAAAAATATTAACAATCATATTATGCATAATTTTTCTGCTGCACCCGTTAACCGCAATGGGCGCAACGGGTGTTTATGATTTCAGCGATGAGGCGCAGGAGAAGTTCAATCGCACAAACGGCGCATATTTGCCGGATAATCAGGTACAATTTCAACTCCTGACGGAAACTACAAAAAAAACTAAAAAAGTAAAACAAAAAAAGTCAAAAGCCCCCGCGCGAACCGTCCAGCAAAGCCTTCCGGAACAGAACGCATTTGCTCCGCTTGAAACTGAACCGGAATTGACATTACAATCAGGAATCGTGTACGTGCAGGCGGGCGCGGTGATTGATGCACAGCTAAATTCCGACATAAGCTCCGAAACTACCTCAAACAATGACCTTATTTCCGCGCAGTTGACCTCGGACTGGGTATTTAATGGGGTTTTGATTGCGCCCGAGGGCAGTATTATTAACGGAACCGTAACAGATGCCGACGCGTCGGGGCTTGCGATGAAAAACGGGCAAATTACCATAGATTTTCGTGAACTTTATACGCCCGATGGCCGCACAATCCCGTTAAACGCAAAAAAAGTCTCCATAAAAGTCGATACAAACCGCGCATGGAACCTGACAAAATCCATTGCAGGCGGGGCAATAATAGGAACGGGGCTTGCCGCAATCATGCTCGCTTTGACAGGTGATCCGTCTGCACTTCTGGCGGGTGCAATTGCCGGAGGCTCAATGGGCGCGCTTGCAGGCGCAACTGCAAGGGGGGAAAACGTCGAACTCCCGCAGGGAACGCCGATTCAGCTGCAATTATCCGCCCCTTTGCAGGTTGAAGCTTACCCTTTGTAAACTATTAGAAAAATCAGGTAAAATCAGGTAAAATAAATAGGATTAAAACAAAAAAAGGAATTTTTATGAACAAAAGATTAATAATTGTAGGAATCATAATACTGGTGCTGTCAGTGGTTTTACGGCTCTTATGGGGGGCGTTGAAAAATGTAAAAATCGACGACTTTAAGCCCGCAATGGTTGTTTTTGTGGTCGATTCTTCAGCGTCGAACCAAAAATCCTTGCCTGAACAGAAAAAATTCCTTAAACAAATCTGCACCTCGCTCGACCCCGAGGATCAGATAAAAATCATCAAAGTTTCGCAAGAAGCCTACCTGATTTATGAGGGAACGCCGCATAACAATTCCGGAATAACCAAAGCTACAGACGCTTTTACGCAGTACAACGAAAAAGAATACGGTACGGCTTACGGAGAGGCGCTTAAAAAGGCGTTTTCGTACGTTCTTACGGCTGAAAAGGACGGCTACACGCCTGCTATCGTAGTTCTGGGGGATTTGGAGAACGAAGGCGACATCACAAAACAGGCTGACTGGGCAAACATGGACAAAAACGTTGAAAACGTGAAAAAATATGCTCCTGACGTTGCAATGATGTTCCTCTGGGCGCACCCGCAAAAGCTTGACATGGTCAAAGAAAAGCTTAACCCCGTGCTTGGTGAAAAAAAGCTCATACTCTCGCCGGAACAAAACGCTGACAGGGCTTTGCGCAAATTCATCAACGCTCTCGGGCGCTAATTCTTCATTTCCCGATCCGCAAAATGAAAAAACCGTTTCAGGCGAAAAATAGAAAGAGGCAAAAATGACCGTAGTAATAAAATCCTTAAACAAAGAAAAAGTCTTTGAATCAAAAGAATTCATCACCGTTGGCTCCGCTCAAAATTGCGATTTTGTGCTGGAAACCGGATTTGATTTTATGCTGACCGCACAAATCAACAACGGAAAAATAATTCTGCTGAACAATTTCAAAAACCCGAGAATCCTTTTCAAAGGGCAGCCCATGGGTGAAAAACTCGAGGCAAAAGGGAATTTGAAACTGATGATAGACGGCAGCGATGAATTTCTCGGGATAAAAATCCTTGAAAATGCCTCCTCGCCGTTAGTTTCGACCATCGGACAAAAGGAATTTACCGAAGAAGACATAAAAGAGCTCTACGGAAACGACGTAAATGCTGCTACCCGCATAAAGATTGAAAGCAAAAAAGCCCAAATAGAAAAGGAAAGGATAGCAATCACCAAAGAAATTGCCTACAAAATCAACGACCTGAAAAAACGCATTTCTTTGAACTTCAAAGCGTCGGTTTTTCTTAATATTGCGCTGTTTTTGAGCTCGCTTGTGACTTCTTTCGGGGTGGCAAATTATTTGACCGGACTTCCCGTGACAGAAACGGGAAATTACATAAATCTACCAACAAATATCAAGCTTCTTGCGCTTTTCACGCTTATAACTTTCGGAATCGCGCTCGTTTTGAAACAGGGCGTATATCTGTTTTTCCAGAACAAAAGTTTTTCCACGCCTGCAACCCTCCTCGCTGAAAAATTCATGCTGGTAATTTCGGGCGTGTTTATGGTTGCGTTTTATGCAATAAACCTGATTTATTACATGAATCCCGGCGGAAAAATCGTTTTTGCGATTTTTATCTCGCTTTTCTTCATCGCTTTGACGGTTACGCTCGGAATAAGCTGCGGATACTTCAAATACGGCGCTCATGAGCTTTCTGTTGCGCTCGACAAGCACGAATACAACGAAGAATTTGAAAATGTGCTCAACGACTACCAGCTCTGGATTGAAAAATACATAAACAACCTTAGCCCCGTAAAACTCACAAATATCAAGGACAAACTATTCATGCTCCAGCTAAAAGGCGTCGGAGAAACGATTCTGGGCGTTTTAACAGCACCTTTTCTGGCTTACGGCGTGTCAAATACGCTTGCGATGTGTTTTCCTGAAGCAGCAGGCTGGATAAGGATTTCGGGCTTGAGATTCAGCCCTGTTTTTCTGGTTCTGGCGACAATGCTCATTATTTTCGCGTTTTTCGCGTTCGTTAACGCCTTCCTTTGCACAAGAAAAATTCAGGGCTCCGAGGTAATCAAAAACGACGGGTTCAGAAACTATCTGGCGCACGGAGTAGACATTTTCGGGCTCCAGAACGTCAGAAAACTTGATTTTGAAAAAACCCGCTCGCTCATTATTGGCGTTTCGATTATTTTCATCGAGTTTTCAATGAATACCTCCTACTTTATGACTGAAATCGGCGGTGATTTGCAGGGTATTTTTCTGAGCCTTATTGCCGCGCTCGTGCCTACAGCGCTGTTGATTGCTGAAACTTACATGCTGAGCAGCACAAAATACGAAATCTGGGCAAGTGACGAACTTATTTCAAAAATCGACAAAATATGAACAAATTTACATGGACAATTTTAATAGTTCTGCTAATAGCGCTGATTACGGCGTGTGCAGCAATTTTCAGGCCGCAGTTGACGGTGCGGACGTTCAACAGCGTGCCTGAAAAGGTTGTCCAAAGCGATTTTCAGCCTGCGCCTGCTCCAAAAATCCGGACTGTCAACACACAAAGCACACAAACCTCAAAAACGCAGCCCGTAAAAACAAAAATCGTCGAAAAAATTGTTCTGGTTCAAGAGCCGGCGCCCTCAAAGCCTCAAAGCACCGCAACACCTCAAAAAACCGTTCAAAATCAGCAACCGGAACAAAAAATGGTTCAAAAGACCCGACCGGAGCCTAAAACCGCTCAATCCGCACCAAAACCGGCCAAACAGCTCACCGAGGCAGAAGAAATCATAGTCTGGAACAAATGGCACAGTGATTTGCAAAACCAGATTATGCAGGACTCAAAAATTTACTCGCCGCGCGGCACGGTTTTTATGTTTTCGTTCACGGTTGACAAAAATCGCAGGGTGTCGAACATAAAAGTCTGGTCAGAAACCACAAACGCCCAGCCCGGCGACATTTACAGGATAAAAACCGTAATTTCGGGCTACCAGAATGACGCTATTCTTGAATTTCCCGCCGGAACTAAAAGAATCATCACAAACTTCAAAGGCGGATTCACCGTCAGCACAGATTCACGCTACAGCAGTCCGGAAGACTATTCCGATGTTGAAAAAGTAAAGGTAAAAAAATAAAAATGTTCAAATGCACAGATTGTTCAAAAATATATGAAAAACGCCCGGATTTTTGCGACTGCGGGAACGATACTTTTGAAAAAATAGCCGAACCGGCGCAAAAACAGGTGACTTCCGGCAAAAACAGCTTTATTTCAGAGATAAAAAACAGATTTTCACGCCTTTCATTAGAAAACAGGATTTCCTGTGCGATATTTGTGTTTTTATTGATTTTAGCGGCAATACCGTGGATGATTCCCGTAAAAACCATGCCCCAAAACCCTGACAAAAAGCCTGTTCCCGTAAAAAAGGATATTCCCCGGATTGACGCCCTGTGGAGCACGCCGCAGCCTCCGGAGGAAAAAATCGAGGAGCCGGAACCTGTTCAAGAACGCATAATCGAGGTCATAAAACAGGTTTATGTGCCTGCTCCGCAAACAAAGACAGCGCCTGCATCAAAGCCGGTTTCGACAGCGGCAAATAAGCCTGTTCAAAAGGCTGTGCAAAAGCCGGTTTCCACAAAAAATACCGCCGCAAAACCCAAAACCTCCAACAAACAGAAGAAACCCGCAAAAACCGCGCCGCAGTTGAGCGCACAGGAGAAAAAAGAGCTCGAAAATTACAAAGGAGCCCTGCGCATGGCGCTTTTTAACAACCTCAATGTGCCGTCAATTCAAGGCTCGGGCGATTGTGCGGTGGAATTTAATGTTGATTCGAGCGGAAAGCTCACAAACCGCAATTTTACCTATCAATCCGACAACAAATCGCTCAACGACGCGGTTTATTACATGTTAATGCGCGTTCCCCGCTTCAATGCCCCGCCCGCGTCCTACAAAGGTGAAAAAATCAAGCTGAGGTTCAAATTTGATAATGGGAGTATTGAAGTCAGCTTCATTTAAGCGTTTTTTGCGCTTCTGTGCCGGCATGAAGTGTATTTTTGCTTATTTTGCCTGTGTTTGGGGCGTATAGCTCGATTCGCTGCACTCATAGGCGTCGAAAAATAAATATTCCTTGCTTTTTGCTCTGGATGATTTCTTGTTTAATCAAAATACGCAATCCGGTTGATGTAAAATCCCGCCACAACTGTAAAATCAAGATGAGAAAGGTTATGGTGAATTATGAAAATTGACAACATAACTGCGGAAGATAAAAAATTTACCCTTGTTGACGTATTTGCAAACCAGCACCCCGTCATCAACTGCTGGATTCTGTTCAGTGCGGCGGCAATTGTTGCTCTGTATGCCATTACTTACGCTACGCTCTAAATTTGCGGCGTTTGTTTACGATTATGTAATATTCATGAAAAAATTCCCCTTGTCATGGTAAAATATATTGATATAGGAGAAATTTTTGTATGATTACCATAAAGGAAGTTGAACACGTTGCTAAACTGGCAAGGCTTGAGCTTACCGAAGAGGAAAAAGTAAAATTTTCCAAACAGCTCGGTGACATTCTCGACTATGCCCAGCAAATGAACGAAATCGACACAGAGGGCGTAGAGCCCATGTCACACGCAATCCCGATTGTGAACGTGATGAGAGAAGATGAGGTCGTTCATGAGTTTAGCAGGGAAGAATTGATGGCGAATGCGCCGTTGAAAGAAGACGGATTTTTTAGGGTCCCGAAAATCGGCTAACCAGCCGATTTTTTAGTATAAAATAAAAAATCTCCGGCAAAACCGGTCAACCAGCCCCTAACGGGTTGTTGAAATAAGTTAAATAGCATAAACGGCAGAAAGTGAGTTGGAATATGTCAACAAAGTATATTTTTATAACCGGTGGTGTTGTTTCATCATTGGGAAAAGGGATTGTTGCGGCGTCTTTGGGCAGATTGTTGAAATCAAGAGGATTTTCAGTCGTAATCCAGAAATTTGACCCCTACATAAACGTTGACCCCGGCACAATGAGCCCGTTTCAGCACGGCGAAGTTTTCGTGACCGACGACGGCGCTGAAACCGACCTCGATTTGGGCCACTATGAAAGATTCACCGACACAAGCCTCGGAAAAATCAACAACGTAACCTCCGGCAGCATTTACCAGACCGTTATTAAAAAAGAGCGCAAAGGCGAATACCTCGGCGCAACTGTTCAGACAATTCCGCACATCACAAACGAAATCAAGTCCAGAATCAAAAAAGCTGCCAGCCAGTTTAAGCCCGATTTTCTTATAATCGAAGTCGGCGGCACAATCGGTGATATTGAGAGCCTTCCGTTCATTGAATCCATCCGCCAGTTCCGCTCGGATGTTGGATACGGCAACAGTATTTCAATTCACGTCACTCTGGTGCCTTATTTGGGCACTTCCGGCGAATTGAAGACAAAACCCTCCCAGCACAGCGTTTCTGTTTTGAGAAGTTACGGAATTCAGCCGGAAATTCTTGTTTGCCGCACATCAAAGCCAATTCCCAAAAAAGAAAAAGAAAAACTCGCGCTTTTCTGCTCGGTTGACCCTGAAGCGGTTATTGAATGCAAAGATATGAAGTCGATTTATGAGGTTCCGCTGGCGCTGGAGGCGCAGGGGATTGCGCAGGTCGCGTTAAAACGCTTGCAGCTGCTTGACAAAAAGCCGAATCTTGATTCGTGGATAAAACTCGTTGAAAACATCAAAAATCCGACAAAAACTTTCAAAATAGCAATCGCCGGAAAGTACACAAAGCTTTCGGACGCTTATATTTCGGTTGTGGAATCCTTAAAACACGCGGGATATCTGCATAATGCACAAATCGACATAAAATGGATTGCCTCGGAAGAATGTGTGGATTACGAAAAGGCAAAAGAAGCTATGAAAGACGTTGACGGGCTTGTTGTGCCGGGCGGATTCGGTGTAAGAGGAATTGAGGGCAAATTGAACGTAATTCGTTACGCGCGTGAAAACAATGTGCCGTTTTTGGGGCTTTGTTTGGGCATGCAGTGCGCGGTTATTGAATTTGCGAGAAATGTTGCCGGTTTAAAAGACGCAAACAGCACAGAATTCGACGAAGGAACAAATTACCCCGTAATCGATATTATGCTGGAGCAAAAGAACATCGAGGGGCTCGGCGGCACAATGAGGCTCGGTCAGTACGAATGCAGACTGAAAAAAGGCTCAAAAGCCCACAAAGCTTACAAATCCGACGTTATTTATGAGCGCCACCGCCACAGATATGAAGTCAACAACGAGTACAAAAAGCAAATCGAAGACGCAGGGCTTGTATTTTCAGGGCTTTCACCGGACGGAATGCTTTGTGAAATCGTTGAATACCCGAAAAACGACTGGTTCGTGGCTTCGCAGTTCCATCCGGAGTTCAAATCCCGCCCCGAACATTCACATCCTTTATTTGCAGGATTAATTAATGCAATAAATAGTAATAAAATGAAAAAAGCGAAATAGTTTGTCAGATTAGGGCATGCCTCTTTCATGTCCCGCAAATGAATCAGGAGCAGTAATGAAAATATTAATCTCAAACGACGACGGCATAGTTGCAAACGGCATTAGAGCACTGACAGAAGCACTAAGTCAGGAACACGATGTTTATGTAATAGCGCCCGACCGCGAAAGAAGCGCTGCGGGGCATTCATTGACTCTCCATACGCCTTTGAGGGTGGAAGAATTGGAGCCAAAATTCGGCGCAAAACGCAACTGGGTTACGACAGGCACGCCCGGTGACTGTGTAAAAATCGGTTTGAGTGCGATTTTGAGCGAGGATGAAAAGCCGGATTTGGTTTTATCAGGCATAAACCATGGCCCGAACCTCGGAGCGGATATTCTCTATTCTGGAACTGTCAGCTGCGCTCTTGAGGGAGCTATGCTCGGTTATCCGGCAATTGCAACATCGCTTGCGGGGCTGCATTCAGAGCTTGAGGATTTCAAATTTGCCGCAGAGTTCATGTGCAAGTTTTTACCAAAAATTAAAGAAATAAACTTTCCGCAAAAGAGCATTTTAAACATAAATTTCCCGTCTTTGGGCGCTGATGACATTGCCGGCGTCGCAATCACAAAGCTCGGAACAAGAATGTTCACCAGCAACTATGAAAAACGTGTTGACCCCCGCGGCAAGGTTTATTACTGGCTTGCAGGCGAATTAATCGAATACGACGAAAACGACGGAACCGACATAAACGCGCTTCGCATGAACAAAATCTCAATCACGCCCATAACCTTTGAAATGACGCACAAAAGTATCATGGCTGACCTCGAAAAAGCCTTCTGCAAAGACGGCAAGTGCGATTGGTTTTGATTTTTTATATAGGGCGAAAGCCTGGTTCGGCTTTGGCACGGTTGTAGCGGTTGTTTAGGGGTACAGCCCCGTCACACGATAGATAGTGAGTAGGTTGGGGTTTCTACCCCAACAGCATTCAGCGAGGGAGAATAATTAAGAATAAAATAGCAATTTTTTTTATTTTCATGTTTTGTAAGAGTAAAATTTACAAAATAAGGAAGAAAAAAAATGAGCACCTCTCTCAAAAATGCCCAACTTGTTAAAAAAATCCCCGGCGTATCAGAAACTTACATAAAAAAACTTAAAACCTCAGAAATCTTGGTTAAAAAGAATCCTAAAGGAGAATCAGTTTCTGAATTAAGAAAATACAATGACGGCAGATACAGATTTGTAGAGTTCAAAGATGGAAAACCGGCGTTCAGCATTGAAAATGACCCCGAAATCGGTGCAAGACACTATTATAAAGTCGGCGCAAAGGGTGTAAAAACCAAGGAAAAAACCTTATACAACGGCTTGAAAGGAATTTTCAACTGGTACATGGACTTTTATAACGAAGCGGGCCAAAGAATCAAACAGATTATAAGATAATCATTTTGAAAACGCCTGGAATTCTTTTATAAAATCGTCCAAAACCGCACATATCCTGTCACCATCGAGCTCTTTCAGCCCGAAACTGGTTTTGCGCCTGCGCGTTTCAAACCCGTTATCATGCGTTATATCAATATTTATGGCAGCATAGGCAGGATAAGTTACGCGGAACATGCTCTTACAATTTTCGTTTGTTAGCGAAAAAATGCTCTCGTTTTCGTCAATTTTCTGGTTTACGCTGGTTTTAAACAGCTTTTCTTCAATAATTTTCTGCGTTCTGTAAAAAACAGGCGAAACTTCGCTTTCGTATTTTTTCAGGAAGTTTTGCTTGAAAGAATTGAAGTTTTTGTAAGATTCGTTGGTTTCTTCGGATTTTCGGGCGGTGATTTGCGAATAAATTACAAACGAATTCTCTTTTAAAAGCGCGTCAGAGAGTGCTTTGTTGGCATTTTCTTCCATCTGGTCAAAAGAACTGCTTTGATAAATTCCGGCACTGATGGAAACGTCGTCGGGAAGCTTCTTTTCGATTTTTTTGAGAATTTTAACCACAATCCCCGCACTCGTGTCAGGGAACCAGATATAAAGTTTGAAATCCCCTGAAAAACCTAATATATCCGTTTTTCTAAGGCATTTTTTTGCTGTTCTGGCAAGGATTTCCGGCGTAAGCTTAGCACGCGATGCCACATCCGGTGCAACTACCGCCAGCGTTCCTGATGAACGTTTGCTTTCTTCTTTAAGGATTGTGTAGGTGTAATTTTTTGTGTAAATTCCGGTTTTTTTGTCGAGAATATTCAAATTTGAAAGGATTTGTGTTTTTTTGCGTGCCGCCTGAATGTTGCCTTTTTTGCGAAAAGCCCACAAAACGCGCACCGTAAACTCCGAATCTGTCGCAGAAAAGGTCAAAAAGTCAGTAATTCCGCCTTCAAAAGCCAAACACAAAAGCTCCTCGTCAACCTTTTCAAAAATCAATATAATCGAGCTGCAATCCAGCGCCGGCGTGGCTTTTACTTTTTTCAAAAACTCAAAAAATTCATTCTGATTGAACCTTATGTCATAAAAAATTACCTGCGGGGTGTGCAATTTTACGTTTTCGTAGCAGTTTTCGTACCCGATATGCACAAATTTGTCCGCAGCACGGGAAAACATCAGCTTTTCTCTGACGAACGCAGCTGCTTTTTCACTTTTTGAAATAAAAAATACGGAATTTTCGGGTTTCATATTGTTATTTTATCGCAAAAGTAATTGTTTGAGCGTTAAAAGTCAAAGTGGTTTATTTGGAGTGACTATGGAGGAGGGCTTTAAAAGTCTGCGAATCATACATTTTACGCGAAATGCCCGGGGGAATCGGAACGGAAAGGAGAAATCTCCCTATTCTTACGCAAAAACAAAATTACCTACTGCGGATACCGCGAAGTAGCACAAATCAACATTTGCGCAAGCTTATCCGCGCCCTCAAATTCCCTTTGTTTCAAAATTTCCGCTGCAGCCTGAACATCATAGGGTACAAGTCTATGACTGATTTCAAAAGCCCCATCATTTACTTCAAGAATCACAAAACAAGACTTCGGCTCCTGCGAAAAGGGGCGTCCAACACTTCCAACATTCACAACTGTCTGTTTTGTGTTTGTTTGATAACCGCACGGAACGTGGGTATGACCGCAAAAAATCAAATCCGCTTTAGTGGGCGCAATCATTTCTTCCACTTCTTCAATGGTCAAATCCGGAAAAATATTTTCGTTATTTTTTCTTGGTGAACCATGTACGAGCAGGATTTTAACCCCATCAATTTCGAGCTCTCTTTGGACGGGGAGCCCCCTTAAAAACTCTTTTTGCACCTCCGAAACCTCAACAGCATCGCATTCTAAGGCATGTGCCATGACCGGATTGTTTTCTTCGAGCACGTGGAGCATTTGATTATCACAATTTGCAATCATCTCATCGGTATTACCTTGAATAAGCACAAAATCGCACTCTTTCATCAAATCACGAATTTTATCAATAGTCTTTGACGGCTCGGGCCCTGCCATTGCCAAATCACCGAGGCAAAAGATTTTTTCGCATTTTTCCTGCTTTATTTCTTTTAAAACAGCGCCCAGCGCCTGCATGTTGCCGTGAATATCCGAAATTACCGCGATTTTCATATAAAAAACTCCTTTTTTATAATATTTTATCACGGGAATTTAGGTTATAATATATTAATAAAAATCAAAGAGGAGAAACCATGAACAAATTTTTTAAACTTCTTGCGCCCGTGCTGCTGATTTTCGCTGTTTTAGCGGGTTTTAACTTTTCAAAAGTGAGCGCAAAAGCGCCGGAAGATATGTGGTGCGGCACTTTTCAGCTTGTCTGGAACGAATTGATGGATAAAATCGTCAAAGGTCCGGTTGAATTCATCGGTGGAAACCCGCCCATAGCAAACGAACTTAACAAACAGAACTTCAAAAAAGACATGCTCTCCGACAAATCCTACTATGTTGTTCTCGGCAAAAAATCACCTGCTTTAAAAAGAAAAATCGAATGGAATATCTGGTGGAAATTCCGTGAAAAAAGCGATATTTTAGACAAATTCGACTGGGAAAAAACAAAAGACGCATATTTTATCTATGCAATGCTTGTGAAAAACTTTGAGTTCCCTACGCCCTTTAAAAAGCTGGCAGACGCTCCGTTCAACGGTTCTGTTGAAAAATACAAATTCTTCGGCGTAAAATCGAACGCACCTGAAAACCTCAAACAAAATATCACTGTTCTTTTCTACAATTCACCCTCTGACTACGCTGTCAGCCTCAAAACCAAAAACAGCGAGGACGTAATCCTTTACAGAACCGATTCTGACAACAATTTCACCACGCTTTACAAAGAAGTCCAATCAAAAACTAAAAAAGACGAAAAATTTGAGGACATTGACTCTTTGAAAGTGCCGTTTATCAAGGTTGATAAAGAATTCAGCTACGACGAACTCACAAACCGTGAAATCAAAAACACTGACCGCCTCTACATCGCCAAAGCAATCCAGACAATCAAATTCGACATGGATAACAAAGGCGGAAAACTCAAAAGCGAGGCAGCAATGGATATTATGAAAATGTCTATGCCGGTAAAACCCGCCCGCAGCTTTGATTTTGACAAAAAATTCTACCTGTTTATGAAAGAAAGCAGCAAATCTCAGCCGTATTTTGCACTCAAGGTCCAAAACGAGGATTATCTGGTGAAATAATGAAGAAAATCGCTGCTCTGGCAATATTTTTCATAATGTTTTGCGTTTCCTCTCCTTTTTCATACGGGGAGGAGGCTCAAATCCCTGTGTGGGAAGAATTTTGCCCGAAAGAATTTCTTAATGCAAAAATCCTTACCCGCGAAGAATACTGCGCAAAATTCCCCTCCCTCCTGCCCCCGTTGAACTCCACAATCAAGGAATACAACGAAACTGTCCAATACTGGCTCGATAGAAAAGTGCATTTTGACGAATATTTGAAGACCTGCAGCGCACTGCCTGAAAAAGCAAGGGGCGTGTGCTATTCAAAGCTTGAAGAATCGCAAATTGCAGAGAATAAAAGCTGGAAAAATCGTGAAAAAACGAGGCAGAAAAAGGATAGTGAGAACGCAAACCGCTTGAGAACCAACGAAATGCAACGTTTAAATAATCAAATGCGGCAGTTTAATCCGATGTATTAAACTAAACTGTCATACTTTGTCAATCAAGTTCAGGGGGACAGTCTAATGAAATCCTACTTTTGAACACCCTTTTCATTAAAAAACCTATAGACCGCATTAGCAGCGCGTTTTCCGATTTTTACGGCTAGTTCTTCAGCGGAGGTTTGCGAGATTTTTCGTACATTTTTGAACTCATGCAGCAAAATATCTCGATTTTTCGCTGAAAGCCCCTTGATTTCGTCCAGAATCGACTTTGTAGCGCTTTTCTGGCGCAGGTTCCGGTGGTACGTGATGGCAAAACGGTGCGCCTCGTCCCTTATCCGCTGGAAAAAGTATAGCGCAGGCGAATTTATCGGAAAAATGACAGGTTGTGATTGATGGGGCTTGAAAACCTCCTCGAGCCGCTTTGCCAGCGAAACAACGTCTTGATTCTCCATCCCTATTTTCTCAAAAACTTCCATAACCGAGGACAGTTGCCCTTTTCCGCCGTCAATAATGATTAAATCAGGCATTGGGAGCGTTTCTGACAGTTTGCCCGTGTAGCGGCGCTCCACAACCTCTTTCATGGACTGAAAATCATCCGGCTTTGATTCTGTAGAGCGAACTTTGAACTTGCGGTATTTGGATTTTTTCGGCATGCCGTTTTCAAAAGTCACCATTGAAGCGACCGTGTTTGTTCCTTGAATATGAGAAATATCAAAACATTCCACGATGTAGGGGAATTTTTTCAAGCCCAGTTTTTCCTGAATGTAGGAGCCTACCTCGTTGTAATCGCGCTGGATTTCGGTCAATTTTTCGAGTTTGATTTTTTCAAAGAAGAATTTTGCGTTTTTGCAGGCAAGATTTATCAGCTCAAGGTTTCGTTTTGTCGGTCTGCTGTCGAATTTGACATTTTTGCCGGTTTTTTGCGAAAGCCATTTTGTGTAAAGCTCAATTTCATCCTTTTCCAGCAGGTCGGGAATCAGAATGACCGCAGGGATTTCCAACTCTGAGCTCATAGCGTAGTATTCTTTTAAAAATGTCGATAAAACCTCATTTTCGCCTGAAAGTGCAAGGTTTGAGAACTGAAAATCTTTTTTATCAGTCAAACGCCCCTGACGAATCTGCAAAAGCGACACAACATGCAGATTTCCCTCGCAAAACAGGGCGATAATGTCCTGATTTATATTCGTATTCTCGGAAACGACTTTCTGGCGCTCCATTGTTTTTTGTACGTCAAAATAACTGTCACGGTAGCGCGCAGCCTTTTCATAGTCCTGATTTGCAGCGTATTTTTCCATCTCGACGCGCAGACGGTTGATTAATTCCTGCTGTTTTCCGGTCAAAAACAGCTCAACGCCTTTTAAAATGTTTTTGTACTCCTCGGGCGTCACTAGCCGCTGGCATGGCGCAGAACAGCGCCCTATTTGATAATACAGGCATGGCCGGTCTTTGAATTTCGGGGTTTTGCATTGTTTTAGCGGAAAAAGTTTTTTCAAAAGATCGAGCGTCGAATACATTGCCCTCGAATCCGTGTATGGCCCGAAATATTTTCCCTTAATCTTGTTAACATTGGCTTTTCGGGTCACGATTATACGCGGATACTCTTCGTCCGTGATGACAAAGTACGGAAACTTCTTATCGTCCTTTAAAAGTACGTTGTACTTGGGTTTGTGCTTTTTTATGAGGTGGGATTCAAGAATCAGCGCCTCGACTTCGGTGTCCGTTATAATAAACTGGATTTTTCGGATTTGCGGAACCATAATTCGCAGTTTCGGCGAATCATGGTGCTTGTTAAAGTAGCTGTGGACGCGTTTTTTCAGGTTTTTTGCTTTTCCGACGTAAATAATTTCGCCGTTTTCGTCAAAAAACTGGTAAGAGCCGCTTAATTCGGGCAAAATCGACAATGTCTGCTGAACTTCATCCATGGACGTTATTCCACCTCTAAAACCCACCGCTCAAGCACATCGGGCGCCAAATCCTCCAAAAAACGCGACGGCTTTGACAAAACCATCCCCGTGGCATGGTCGTACATGTCAATCGGGTAGGTTATGTGCAAATAAGTCTTTGCGCGGGTCGCTGCAACGTACATCAGGCGTAATTCTTCGTCGAGTTCTTCGGGCGAATTGAACGAAAATACCGACGGAAACCGCCCGTCAACCGCTCCGATTATGAAAACAGCCTTCCATTCAAGGCCTTTTGCGCTGTGAATGGTCGAAACGGTCAAACATTCGTCCTTTTGCGCCCCGTCAACGTCGCTAACCGAAGAATCAGGCGGCTCAAGCGCCAAATCGCTCAAAAAGTCCTCAAGATTGTTATAACCCTCCGCAAGATAAAGAAAATGCTCCAAATCCTTTTGCCGCCTGGTATAATCGTCATATTTCCCCGTCAAAATCGGGTAATAATACTCCAAAATCCGTTCAACAATCTGCGCAGGCTTAAAAATCTCTTTTCTTGCCTCTTCGACCGTTAAAAACAGGCGTTTTATGCTGTCAGAGCATTTTGCGGGCAGAGCGGGGGAGCCGTTTGCAGCCGGTGCGGTCAAAACCGGTAAAAGCTTTGCAGCTGTTTGTGTTCCGACCCCGTCGAGCAGCAAAAGTATGCGATTCAGGCTGATTACGTCCGTCGGGTTCAAAATAACCCGCAAATACGCGATAATATCCTTAACATGTGCAGTTTCAATGAATTTCAGCCCGCCGAACTTGCGATAAGGGATGGATTTTTTCGCCAGTTCAATTTCAAGATTGTACGTCATGCGCGCGCTTCGCGCCAGAACAGCAATATCATCAAGCGAAATGTCCTCCTCTTGAAGCTCCAAAATCCTCTGGCAAATAAATTCCGCCTCGGTTTGCATATCCTTTGTGCAAATCAACGCTGGAATTTCAGGCGATTCAATCGTCGAAAACAGCGTTTTTGTGTACTTTTCTTTAGCTTTTTTAATGATTTCATTGGTCAAATTCAGGATATTTTTCGAGCTGCGGTAGTTTTGTTCAAGTTTTATGATTTTTGTGTCGGGGAAAATGTGCGGAAATTCCATAATATTGCGGAAATTCGCCCCCCTGAACGAATAAATGCTCTGCGAATCATCGCCCACAGCCATGACATTTCCGTGTTCAGATGCAAGAAGCCTTATAATATCCGCCTGAAGCGAGTTTGTATCCTGATATTCGTCGATTAAAATGTATTTGTATTGATTCGAAATCTTTTTTCGCAGCTCCTCGTTCGAGCTCAAGAGCGTTTTCAGATACAAAAGCAGGTCGTCGTAGTCGAGCAGGCTGTTTTTGCGCTTGTAGGTCGCATATTCGCGCGAAATTTCGTTGATTTTCTCCGTACAGTGCTCAAACTGTCGATATTCCTGCTCTATTACCGCTTGCGCAGCCATGTTTTTGTTGATTGCTTTTGAATAAATGTCCAGAATCGTGCCTTTTCGCGGAAAGCGCTTTTCGCCTTTGTCGATAATCTGCCCTCTAATGTGGTTTATGACGTCTTCGGCGTCGGAGCGGTCGATTATGGTGAAATTGCTTTTTAAATCGAGAAAATTTGAATATTTCCTCAAAATCGCGTTTGCAAACGAGTGAAAAGTGCCGCCTGCGACCTTTTCGCACCTTGAATCCAGAATCATGACCGCACGGTTAAGCATTTCATCCGCTGCCTTTTTTGTAAATGTCAAAAGCAGGATATTTTCAGGCGCAACGCCGCTTTCGATGAGCCTTGCAACTCGGTAGGTCAGGGTTTTTGTTTTTCCCGAGCCCGCCCCCGCAATTACCAGCACAGCGCCTTTGTCAAACTTCACCGCCTCAAGCTGCGCGGGATTGAGTTCTTTTTCGTAGCCGATTTTATAAACCGCTTCGGTCTGTTGTTTTCGTAAAACGTATTTTTTTACGGGTGTAATCTCTTGCATAATGATATTATGCGTCAATTTTGCGGCCTGTGCAAATTTTTATTTTTATGTAGTTTTGGTGGGAACCGCCGTGAAAGTTAAAAAAGTTTATTTCAAAAACTATGCCAGGCTATTCCCACCCTACACAATAAATTTCCCAAAATTTTGGTGGGAACCTCTGTAAAAATTGAAAAAGTTTATTTTAAATCCATACCGGGCTATTCCAACCCTGCAAACTACAAACAAAAATTTCCCAAAGTAGGGTGGGAATAACGTAGTGGTTCCCACCGCAAGTTTTTACAGGGCTATGTGTGAATCTGGGAAAAATTACAAAAAAGCGGGGCAAAATTACCCCGCCAAAATGGTTTTCGATTAAAATCCACCATCGCTAAGACAATAGTGGCCGTCCTCGAGGTCATATTTATCATGGACTTCGCACTGCGTGCAAAGGCAGCCTTTGTTGTCGTCGATACAGCGGCTTTTTGTGTATGCGCAGAACAGATTTTCAAGGCTGTCTGTGTTTTCGATTCCTTTTAGTTCTTCTATTATGTTGTGGGGCATTTCTTTGATTTTGCATGAGGTTGTGTAAGACGGGCAGCTCATGCATTTGCACATTTTCAGGTTTTCCTGGGTTTTGGCAACTATACTCATTTTTATTCTCCTTTTATGTTTAATTCTTCCATCATTTCTTCGACTTCTTTTGCTCCGTCAGCGTAATGTTTTGATTCTTCGGGGCAAAGATGAATAAGAAGCTTCAAAAGCTCGCCGGCATGGACTCTTTCTTCGTCGGCAATGTCCAAAACGACCTTTTTAACAAGCTCATTATCCGTAGCTTCCGCAACCTGCTGGTATAGCTGGGTTGCTTCGTATTCCGCTGCGATATTAAAGCGGATTGCTCTTATAATTTCTTCTTCAGAGAGTTTTTTGTCGCAGTTTTTAACATTACAACTGCTGGAAAAATTGGGCATAATGTTCCTCCTTAATTTTTAATGATTTTAAACGGTATTTTTGCGCAAATGAATTGAATATGCGGGCTAGCAACAGCGGTTTTGAAGAAGTTATTAAAAAGAGAGTTTTTTAATAAATTGTCCGAGAAAAATTCGTGATAAGGAACGAAGTGACGTGAACGAATTTTTTGAGTGACGATTAGAAAAGGTGAGCCTTGGGCGGTTCGCGTAGGCGAATCGACTAAGGCGACACTAGATTAGATTCAAATCCTCGCCTGCTGGAGCGGGCATTCGTAACGTGACATTTAGTCACATTCCGAACGGAGTCCTTGCCCAATATAAAAAATTTGTATAAATTTTTTTATGCTTGTATAATTAAAACAAGATTTATAAATAAAGGTGGATAAATATGACAGTATTAGCAGAGAATGAGGGTTTAATAACTCAAATTATCGGACCGGTAATCGACGTTGAGTTTCAGGCAGGCAACCTCCCTGAAATCTATGACGCATTAGAAATTTATACGGAAGACGGAACAAAAACCGTTGCAGAAGTTCAACAGCTTCTGGGCGAAAATAAGGTTCGCTCGGTTGCAATGTCTTCAACGGACGGTCTTCAAAGAGGCATGAAAGCCATAAATACAAAAAATCCGATTGAAATCCCCGTAGGAAAAGAAATTCTCGGCAGAATCCTCAACGTTCTCGGCGAACCTGTTGACGAAATGGGCGAAATCAACACAGAAACAAAACTCCCCATCCACAGACCCTCACCGAAGCTCGTTGACCAGAATACAAACGTTGAAATCTTAGAAACCGGTATTAAAGCAATCGATTTGCTTCAACCTTATCAAAAAGGCGGAAAAATCGGGCTTTTCGGCGGTGCAGGCGTAGGTAAAACCGTTTTGATTATGGAACTTATCCACAACATCGCCTCCGAGCACTCGGGCGTGTCTGTTTTCGGCGGCGTAGGCGAAAGAACACGTGAGGGTAACGACCTTTGGAACGAAATGAAAGAATCCGGCGTACTCGATAAAGTTGCCCTGATTTACGGTCAGATGAACGAACCCCCGGGAGCCAGAATGAGAGTGGGCCTTTCAGCTCTTACAGCGGCTGAATACTACCGTGATTTCTCAAAACAGGACGTTTTGTTGTTCGTTGACAACATTTTCCGTTTTGTACAGGCAGGTTCAGAGGTTTCAGCGCTTCTCGGGCGTATGCCGTCAGCAGTAGGTTACCAGCCGACCCTCGCAAACGAAATGGGTGAGCTGCAAGAACGTATTACTTCAACAAAAGACGGCTCAATCACCTCTGTTCAGGCGATTTACGTGCCTGCAGACGACCTGACCGACCCTGCTCCGGCAACAACATTCTCTCACCTTGATGCTTCGACCGTATTGTCACGTCAGATTGCGTCTTTGGGTATTTATCCGGCAGTTGACCCGTTGGCTTCTAACAGCCGCGTGCTTGACCCGCAGGTTATCGGCGAAGAACACTACAGCGTTGCAAGGAGAGTGCTTGAAGTTCTTCAAAAATACAAAGATTTGCAGGATATCATCGCAATTCTCGGTATGGACGAGCTTTCTGAAGAAGATAAAGAAACCGTCAACCGTGCAAGAAAAATCCAGAGATTCCTTTCGCAGCCGTTCTTCGTTGCAGAACAGTTCTCCGGAATTCCGGGCAAATACGTAAAACTCGAAGATTCAATCAAAGGTTTCAAAGAAATTCTCGACGGAAAACACGACGATTTGCCCGAACAGGCGTTCTACATGGTCGGTACGATTGAAGAAGCCGTGAAAAAAGCCGAGGAAATGAAAGCGTGAGCCGGAGTGCAGCCCCGGCGAAGCTGACGTAGGTCAGCGCTATAGGGGCGGAACTTAATATCAGCGACGTTGTGAAAGAAACGAAGTTTCTTTAACGAACAAATTTCTGAAAGAAATTTGACAGGAGCCCAAAAATGTCAAAAAAAATAAACCTAAAAATAATAACTCACGAAAACGAAGTCTTTAACGAAGATGTCGATGCGATTTATTCAAAAGGCGTTGACGGCGAGTTCGGGATTCTGCCCGACCACATTCCCTTTATGAGCGCGCTCGATATCGGGGTAACAAGGGTTGAAAAAGACGGAAAAATCGAATCCATGACCACAATGGGCGGAATTTTCCAGTTTAAAGACAATCAGGCTCTTATTCTCACCGATACGGCGGAAAAAGGCTCGGATATTGACGTTACAAGGGCAAAAGAAGCAAAATCCCGCGCCGAAGCCCGCCTTGGCTCGCATGATGTCGAAATTGACAACGCACGTGCTCAGATTGCGCTCGCAAAAGCTTTGGCGAGATTAAAAGCAGCGCTGAAAGACTAATTTGTCGTAGGACGCTTTATCCTCACGGGCAAAGGGTCGGAATATCCGTTTTATTGACCTGCCGAAGCAATTTTGAGGCATTTTGGATTGATTTTTGGGAGAATTTCTCTTTTTAATCAACTCTCACCCATTTTTCTAATGTTTGCAAGGCTCACATCAAAAAATTGCTCTCTCCCGCTCATGCAGGCGAGGGCAAAGATTAATATTCCCACATTTATGGCATGGATTAGGGCGCGATTTTGCTTCATGAGATAAAATATTAAACAATTGTAAAATTTTTGTTACCTTTTTTTATTTTTTTGTGTATAATTAGCAAATAATTCTTTTCTTAGAGTTTAAGCATGCACACAGATTGCATGAGCCAAACAAATTATGATAATTAATAACACAACACTACATTCCACATATAAGGGTGCACACCCCAACAGTCCGAGGTTTAAAGGGCCGGATGAGCACGGGCGAGTGTACAGCGGAGTGAGCCAGAATAAGACTGTGCAAGAGTGTGAGAAAATTAATGTGAATAAAAGTGCGAACAAAACGACCGCCGGAGAAAATCCGAGCGGTCGTTTGAGTTTTAAAGGCGGCGCTCAATTTGGAACAAAAATTGCTGAAGGGCTCGCGAAAAACGGCGCATTTAATAAGTTTTTAGATGTAATTTCTTCAAATACTCTGATTGCAGACGGAATTATTGCATTATTTTTGACTTCGGTGCTGCGCCCGTTGTCGATTTTCATCATTCCTGCAAAAGATGAAAATGAGAAAAAGAAAAACAACTCTCAGGTTGCTCATTCTATCTCAACAGGTATTCTCGGGCTGGGCATGACGCTTGCCGTAGCCGAACCTTTAAAACGCGGCGTAATGAAAGTTATCAAAAACCCCGCAAAATACATGAAAACCGACGGTGCATACACAAAAGAGCGTGTTTTCAAAGAAACTGCAACAAGACTTCCCCAGCCGATTTTCTTGCCGGTGCGTGCGGCATTGACAATTGCGATTATCAAGCCGATTCTTAAAGCGCTCGGGCTTAACAAGCCGGAACAGGCGCTTCCGCCCGAAACACAAGCAAAAATCGAATACTCCATGATGAGTTTTAAAGGCGTTGAAACAAACAAAGCATTCCAGAACTTTGCCGGAGTTGCGACTGCGATGGCTGCGGGCAAAATTGCGTCGGAAAATATAAATAAATCGAAAAATTTCGAAGCAAATCCTTCGTTTAAAGGTGCAGGTGCGGTTGTTACCGAGGGAATTGCAAAAGGCGTCGGAAAAATCGCCGACAAAAAAGGATTCAGAAACTTTGTTGAATGGCTTGGCAAAAAAGACCAGTGGTTCCCGCATTTGATTGCGGCTGAAAGCCTTTTGTTGTCAGGATTTTACATGCAGCAGACAGCGGCTTCCAAAAGAATCGAAAAAGACCAGAAACCTGCTATGATTATCAATCAGGGCATTACCGCACTTGCTTGTACTGCCGGCGCGTATATGATTGATGGCAAAGTCAATAACATGCTTGATAAATTTAAGGGTGTTTACAAACGCGTGAACCCACAAATGGAGCAGAAATTGCTTGATAAACGCCTTGGCGCAATCCGCCTTTTGGGCCCGCTGGTGATTTTTACAACGATTTACAGATTCGTCGGGCCTGTTATTTTGACGCCGGTTGCAAATTATATCAGCGAAAAGATTCAGAAAAAGAATTAATTAGAGCTCTTGACCGGCTACGCCGGAGATTCCCAGTCAGGGCCGGGAATGACATCCAGATTGGAGCCTCCAGGGGCGGGTGAGAGGTCAACCGGCGTTTTTACAGATGTGGGTTATCTCATCGGCCGGACGCTGTTGGGCTGAAAGACGGAAAAGGCGCTTCGCGGCTCACAATGTGTTATGACAAAAACGGCAAGATAATCACCAAAATAACCAACGTAACAAAATATAACAGCGATAAATGTATAATTCAGACCTCAGAAGAACTCTATGACATGAAAGGGCAGCTGATGGCAACAAGAACTTACAAACATGCTCCCAATAAAACCGACACTTTTGCGGTTTTGCAGGATACGGAAACCGTTCTTTCGGAAAATTACAAATTTCTTGATGGTGAAAGCGAAATTGACTCTGTTTTTGAAATGTTCAACGGAATGAGGGTTAAATCCGAATATCAGCGCCTGAGAGACCTGAAATAGCCGTTTGCCTGACAAACTGTTGATTATTTTTATTAATTTACCCGTAAATTTGCGATTCAGGGCTGAGGACAGTTTTTTTTCACGAACAAATCCGCTGTTTTCATTGTCCAGACGGAAATTCCGTACTTTTTTGCAACAGAGTTTACACGGGCGAGATATTTCTGGTCTTTTTGCGGGTTTTCCATAATCAGCACTATTCCGGGGGTTTTTCCGGTTACAATCGAATAATAGAGCGCCTGACCGATGGATTCTGCCCATTTTGCTGCAAAGTCGAATTCAATTGCATGCGTTTTTGTCAGGCAGTCCACCCTTGCTTTATCAAAAAGGATAACTTCCTGACTTCCGCCGTTTATTTTGCACCAGTGCTGCTGGTAGGTTTTTTCGGGATAGCAATGCGCGCCAAACGCGCAAAGTCCTGCCGCGTAAAAACACAGCAATGTCATAAATCTCTTCATGTTACACCATTTTTATCGGTTCAATAATACTAAAATACGCTTTCTGTGCCTATTACACAGTCGGGTATTTTATATTACCCACCCGGGTAGTTTTTATTTGCACACCGGAGGTTTTTGATAGAAAATAATTGTAAGAGCAGCCGGATAATCGCGCAAACCATCGATTTGTGAGGAAAGTCCGGGCATCCGAGGACAAATCGCCGGATAACGTCCGGTGCGGGCGACCGCGAGGATAGTGCCACAGAGATACACCGCCTATGTGCGCAAGCGCAGGTAAGGGTGCAATAGTGAGGTAAGAGCTCACTGGCGGTATTGAGAAATACCGTTCAGGTAAACCCCGATTGGATGCAAGATTGAACTAAAGGTTAAGGCTGTCCGCCGTCTTTTAACAAATCGCTAAAGCTCACGGGTAACCGTGCGCGCAGACAGATGATTATCTAAAACAGAACCCGGCTTACGGGCTGCTCTTTTTTTCTTTTTTATATAGGGCGGAAGATTCATCCAATTTTGTCACGATTATAGTGTTTGTTTAGGGGCACAGCCCCGTCACACGATTGTTAGGGGGTTTTCAGGGGGCGGAAGAGTGGGAATAATTTAGTGGTTTTCAGCGCAAGAGAGTATATTAGTATAAAAACCCCAACCTGCGATTTAACACTACCAAAAAAACCTAAAATTGTTGTATAATAGACGCACGCACCAACGCAGGATTAAAGGAAAAACTATGAGAAGCGACAACGTAAAAAAAGGCATCCACAGAGCTCCGCACAGAGCACTTTTGTACGCAACAGGCGTGTCAAAAGAAGGCATGAAACGCCCGTTCATCGGGATTGCAAGCTCTTTTTCCGACCTCGTGCCAGGACATGCCGGAATGCGCGATTTGGAGCGCCAGATTGAAAAAGGAATCCATTCTGGTGGCGGTCAGGCTTTCATTTTCGGTGTTCCTGCCGTTTGTGACGGAATTGCAATGGGGCATGAGGGGATGAAATATTCTTTGCCGTCACGCGACCTGATTGCGGATTGCGTTGAAACCGTTGCGTCAGCTCATCAACTCGACGGACTTGTGCTTTTAACGAACTGCGACAAAATCACACCGGGCATGCTTATTGCCGCAATGAGGCTGAATATCCCCGCAATAGTTGTTACTGCGGGCCCGATGATGGACGGTTGCAGCAAAAATGAAGTTTTAACAATGATTCGCGGCTCTTTTGAAGCAATCGGGAAATTTTCAAACGGCGAAATTACAAAAGAACGCCTCACCGAGCTCGAAGACGAATGCTGTCCGGGTGCAGGCGCCTGTCAGGGGCTTTATACGGCGAACACAATGGCGTGCCTCACGGAGGTTATGGGCATGAGCCTGCCGTTTTGCGCTACTGCCGCGGCTGTTTCCGCTAAAAAACGCCAGATTGCCTTTGAATCAGGGCTAAAAATCGTTGAACTGGTTGAAAAAAATATTACCCCCTCAAAAATTATCACAAGAGATTCAATGAGAAACGCAATCGCAGCTGATATGGCGCTCGGCGGGTCAACAAACACGATTTTGCACCTGCTTGCGATTGCAAATTCGGGCGAAATCGAGCTTTCTTTGGACGATTTTGACGAATTAAGCCACAAAATCCCTCAGATTATAAAACTCGACCCCTCCGCGCTTCCGACAATGACGGATTTGCACAATGCAGGCGGAATTCCCGCTGTACTCAAGACGATGTGGGGTCATACCGGCGAACTAAAAGACACAAAGGGCGTTTCGGGCTTGAAAATCAGCGAAATCGCAAAAATGGCGTGGGCTGACAACAATGTCATCAAAACCCTTGAAAATCCGATTACCTCAAACCCCGGTCTGGCGGTTCTTTACGGAAATCTCGCGCCTGAGGGCTCGGTAATAAAAATTTCCGGCGTTTCGCCTGATTGCCTGACTTTTGAGGGCAGGGCAAAGGTCTTCACCTCTGAAGAAGCAGCAATGGAGGCGATTGACAGGAATAAAATCGCTGCGGGTGATGTTGTGGTAATCACTTATGAGGGCCCGAAAGGCGGCCCGGGCATGCGCGAGATGCTTGCGCCGACTTCGATGATTGTCGGAAAGGGGCTTGGCGAAAAAGTTGCGCTTATCACAGACGGGCGTTTTTCTGGCGGAACGCGCGGGCTCTGTATCGGGCATATTTGTCCGGAAGCCGCGATGGGCGGGCTCATCGGGCTTGTTAAGGACGGCGATTTGATAAAAATCAACATTCCGGAGCGGAAAATTGAGCTTTGCGTAGATGAAGCGGAGATTTCCGCAAGAAAAGCGCAGTTTAAAGCGCCGGAACCGAAAGAAAACAAAGGCTGGCTTTCAAAGTATGCTAAAATAGTACAGAGCGCCAGCACAGGGGCGGTTACGAAGTAGAGGCTCCCTGACGGCGGGCACTGCGGGTTAATTTTCCTGCAAACGACCCTCGCTCAATGAGGGAGTAGGTTGGGCTTTTAGCCCAACAGCGCCAGACGTCGGAAGCTGTTGGGGTAGAAACCCCAACCTACGACTTAACCGTTGGTTGACCCCTCACCCGCTCCTACGGGTCACCTTCTTCCCGGTGAGAGGGATAATAATTCCAAAATACATAGTCCAACCTACTCTTACCCGTTGGCAAATTAAAAAGAAAAGGATAAATTTATGTCAGGACACTCAAAATGGTCAACAATTAAACACAAAAAAGCGAAAGTCGATGCACAAAGAGGCGTGGCTTTTCAGAAATTCTCGATGGAAATCATCGTAGCGTCAAAACTCGGCGGGCCGGATCCGTCTGCGAACTTCCGTTTAAGAACAGCGATTGAAAAAGCAAAAGCAGCCGGACTTCCGAACGACAACATAAAACGTGCAATTGAAAAGGGCTCCGGACAGGGCGCTTCTGAGAATTATGAAGAACTTGTCTATGAGGGTTACGGCCCGGGCGGTGCGGCAATCATTGTCGAAGCCATGACCGACAACAGAAACCGCACTGCTGGCGATTTGAGAAGTAATTTCACGAAGTTTGGCGGAAATATGGGCGAAACCGGCTGCGTGGGCTGGATGTTCAAGCAAGCCGGCGTTATTACCTTTGATAAAGAGGGTACAAACTACGAAAAGCTGTTTGAAGAAGCGATAAACGCCGGTGCAGAGGACTTTTTGGATGAAGAAGACGAATACAAGGTAATTACCGCGGTAGAAAACTTCCAGATTGTGACAGAATCGCTTGAAAAATTAGGGTTCAAACACAAATCCGCAGAGCTTTCCAGACTTCCCGAAAACACAATCGAAGTGACAGACCCCGCCGTCGCAACCAGCCTTTTGAAGCTTATGGACAGGCTCGAAGAACACAACGATGTGCAAAATGTTTACTCGAATTTTGATATTCCGGATGAAATTATGGAAAAGGTTTCGTTGTAAAAGGTTTGAGCGGTGTAGAAATTTCTTTAAGGCCGGATGAAATTCCGGTCTTATTGTTGTGCGGGGAATTTTGGTGGGAATCGCTGTGAAAATTGAAAAAGTTTATTTTAAATCCGCAACCGGCTATTCCAACCCTGCAAAAACCGGCGCTGTCGGGCTGAAAGCCCAACTTGCATAAATTATGGCCGGCTGTGCCGGAGATGAAAGCCCGATGTGACACAGGAGTATGGTAGAAATAACGCAGTGGTTCCCACCGCAAAAGAGCAGGAGGGGATTTTTGTCCAATGATGCCGGAAGCTGTTGGGGTAGAAACCCCAACCTACATTGATTATGACCGGTTGTGCCGGAGATTCCCGGTTGGAGCCGGGAATGACATCCCGATAAGCCGTCTGACCTACTTTACGCCTTGAAAAGGAAAACAAGTGCGTACAGAAGATAAAACAAGCCGCATGTCAACAAAATGCCCGCTGAAACCTGTTTTTTGGCTTTCAAATAAACAAGAAGCATAATGCTTGAAACAAAAACAAGAACAATGCTGATGATTGAATCAAAATTGAACACCCACGGGGTCAGCAAAATTCCAATCGACGTGGGAATGCAGCTTTGAAAAACCATTGCACCGGTAATGTTGCCCAGAGCGAGGGTGTCTTTTGAGGATTTTGACCAGATGACGCTGTTGAACATTTCAGGCAGTTCAGTCGCCACAGGTGCAAGAAAAAGGCTCAAAATAACCGGATTCAGGCTGAAAACATCAGAAAAGTATGTGATTTGCAGCACGAAAATGTGTGAAAAATAAATCAATGCGCCGACCGATAACAAAATTTGCAAAATAATAAGAAATAAACCGTAACTTTTAAAAATTTTCTGAAAATAAAGCTCCTCAAGCTCGCACCCGCCCTCAATTTCACAGAGTGAACGATTTATTGTCCGAAAAACATAAATTATGTAATAAGTGAGCAAAAACGCTGCAATAAGGCATTTTACGGGGTAATTCCCCGCAAAACCCGCCAAAATTGCAACAGAATAGCTAATTATAAAAAACCGCAAGTCACGAAAAACGATTTTGTAATCCGCTTTCATCGAAACAGCGCGGATTTTCATCCCTGAAAAAACCAGAACCGCAACGCCCGTAATGAACATCGCCAGGGTCGAAAGCAGAAAAGGCGAACCGAGAATCGCGCCGATTCCAATGTCCTGACCGGTTGAAATGCTTGTACCGGAAAGATATGCGCCAAAAATCGCCACGAGCGGAACGATTGTTTCGGGCAGAGCCGTCCCGATTGCGGCGAGAATGCTGCCTACAGCGCCCTCATTGAGATTACAGACTTTTCCGAGGTGTTCGATTGCGTTTGTGAACACGACGCAGGAGCCGACGATGGCGAAAAGCATTGAGATTAGAAGGATTGCGTGGATAAGCATAATTAACCTTAATTTCCGTTATTTTTGTTATATAATTTTTTTATTAAAGAATAAAAATCATGAATTATCAATTATTTACGGAGACAATCGAAAAAGCGGAAAAAATCGTAATTTTTTCACATGTAAATCCCGACGGCGACACGCTCGGGTCAATGCTTGCGCTCCATAATGTCCTCCGCGAGGAGTTTTCAAAGGATTCTGTCATGGTTGTTGCGGGCAAGGTGCCCGATATTTATCATTTTTTGCCGGAAATAAAAAATGTTAAGCGTGCAGCAGAAATTCAAAACGAAAGTTTCGACACAGCAATCGCAATCGACATTGCCGCAAAAGACCGCATGACCGATGGTTTGAAAATTTTTGAATCCGCAAAAACCACAATGAATATCGACCATCACAAGACAAACAACGGTTACGGCATGGTCAATTTTATCAATGCTGACGCATCTTCTGCGGGCGAGGTTCTTTTTGATATTTTAAAAGAACTCGGCATAAAAATTTCCCAAAATACTGCAATCTGCCTTTACACATCGATTTTGACGGATACGGGCGGGTTCAGGTTTGAAAACACAAAGGCGCAAACGCTCCGAAAAGCTGCTGAATTGGTAGATTTGGGCGCAAATCCCGCTTCCATCTCCAGATTTTGTTACGAATCCAAGCCAAAGCCGATGGTTATGCTTCAGGCGTATTGCCTTGCCAATGCAGGGTTTGCAATGGACGAAAAAATCGCTTATGTAACCATTTCTAATGAAGACATGCGGCGTTTTAATGCTGAAAACGACCACACAGAGGGCATTGTCGAGGCTTTGAGACAAATTAACACAACAGAGGTTTCGTTTGTCGCAAAAGAAATTGATGAGCAAACAACAAAAGTCAGCCTGCGCAGCAAAACCATTGATGTGAGCAAGGTTGCGTCCGTTTTTAACGGCGGCGGGCATACTTTTGCGGCAGGCTGCACAATCAAAAAACCGCTGATTGTCGCCAAAAACAAGCTTCTTGAAGAAATAGAAAAATTGATGTAGGGCATTACGGATTTTTATGGAAATAGTGAACAGTACAAAAAATTACCTTGTAAATCTCGTTAGACGTGTCATAGTCGATGATTTTCTCGGCATGGCTGCGGAGATGGGGTTCTGGTTTGCTATCGGGATTTTTCCGTTTATGCTTTTTGTGATGTCGTTTTTCGGGTGGCTTGGGAAAAAATCGCTGATGATGCCGATTATCCATTTTCTGGATTCAGTTGCTCCGAATCAGTCCGTGGGGCTAATAAAAGAGGTGCTCGAGGAGGTCGTAATTTTCCAAAAAGGCGGTCTTCTGGCAATTTTCGGGTTCGTGGTGACCGTGGCTCTGGCTTCTAATGCGATTTTCGTAATCATAAAAGGGCTGAATCGCGCGCTGGGCATAGAAGAATATAGGAATCTGATTATTACAAGGATAATCTCGGTTTTAATGGTGTTTATCAACGCTTTTGTGATGTTTATTTCCGTAAACCTTATTATTTTCGGCAAAATCATCCTCCAATTCCTTTTGAACTTCATCCACATGAGCGACAATTTTATAAACATCGTCATGATAACAAGATGGCCTGTTTCCTTTGTTGTGCTTTATTTTATGGCGTTTTTGAACTATTACATTTTGCCCGCAACAAGAGGGCATGAAAAAATCAAAAGCAAATCCTCACTGCCGGGCACGCTGTTTTTCTGCGTATTCTGGCTTTTAGGTTCATGGTGGTTTTCGGTTTATATTAACAACCTCAACACCTACAACCGCGTTTATGGCGCAATCGGAGCGTTTGCAATGCTAATGGTCTGGCTTTACTGGACGTCTTTGATTATGCTCATCGGCGGGGAGATTAATTCACAGGTTTATAAGAAACTTGTTAGTGAGCGGGATAGATAATTGTTAATCGGATGATTTTTGATTCGGCGTTTGCGGATAAAATATCTTATTTTCCGTTCCGATTCCCCCGGGCATTCAACGTAAAATGCATTATGCAATGTCTTTTGAGCCCTCCTCCATAGTCACTACAAATAAGATATTTTATCCGCAAATTTTGCAGGACAATACAAACTTTCTAAGTGAAATAACAGGGATTGTTCTTTTCCGTTCCGATTCCTCCGGCTGTTCAACGTTAATTTGCCGGCATTTTTGTTTATAGAAGCCTCCCCCATAGTCACTACAAAGAACAATCCCTGTTATTTCACGCCCTCCCTCCCCAAAAAACTTAAAACTTGACTGATTTACGAAAAAAGGCGATAATTGAAAGCATGAAGAGGAAACTAATACTGGCAATATCCCTTGTTCTGGCGCTTGGCGCGATGAGCGCTGATGCAAAGATGAGTTCTGAATCTTACAAGTATTTCCAGAACGCAAGCACACTTGAAAAGCAAAGCGACTATTTGCAGGCAATTGACCAGCTGAAAAAAGCTATCGAAACCTCGCCTGATGAGGCAATCCTGTTCATAAAGCTCGGAGGTCTGTATTCTGAAATAGGCGACTGGCAAAACGCCCTCGTGGCTTACAAAAAAGCTATAAAAATCAAGCCTAATGACGCTGTTGTTTACATAAGCATGGGAAATATCCTCCAGCAGCAAAATGACTACGAAAGCGCATTTCAGGCTTATTCACAGGCACTGAACATATTCCCCGAGTATAAATATAACTACCTGAACCTCGGAAACGTTAAGTTTTTACAAAAAGATTACCCCGCAGCAGTGAAATATTACAAAACTTTCCTCGGCTATTACCCCGACAACACCGAGGCGCGTGAAAATATCGCTTCAATTTATATGAAACTCGAAAAATATCAGGATGCTGCCGACGAATACGCAAATCTTTATACAAAAAATCCTGCGGGATTTAAAGAATATTCAAACTACGGGCTTGCAATGCTCCGCTCGGGCGACTACACAAACGCCGTTGAAATGCTGAAAAAAGCCGTTCAGGCAAACCCCTCGGATTACGCTTCGCATGGAAATATGGCGATTGCTTATGTAAAACTTGAAAAAAATGAACTTGCGTTGATTGAATTTAGAAAAGCGTTTGAAATTAAACCGGATTTGGAGGATTTAAAGCTCGATTATGCAAATCTTCTGGCTGATATGGGGCAAACAAACGACGCAATCTCAAAATATCAGGAATACCTCGTCCACAACCCGAAAAGCTCAAGCGCGTTGTTCAATCTGGGCGTGATTTACGAAAAAAATGCACAGTACCCGAAAGCCATTGAATTTTTCTCAAGAGCCCTCGAGGCTGACCCGGCTTATGACGACGCAAAACGCGAACTCGCAAGAAGTTATCACCTGAACAAGGATTACTCGCAGGCAATCAAAATTTATGACGAAATTCTGCTTAAAAGCAAAAATGATTACAATGTGCTGTTCAATAAAGCCATTGCGCTCCATGCTATGCAGAATTTTGACGGCGCAATTGCGATTTACAAAAGCCTTTATTCCCAAAAAGCAGAACCCAAGGTCAAAGAATACCTTTCAAAAGCTTACCTTGCGCAGGGCGACGCGTTTGCAAAAGCAGGCAACCAGAGAAAAGCAATAAACTGCTACGAATCAGCAGCTGCATTGAAAAAAGACGATGTTAAAGCGCTTACTTCAATGGCACGCTCCTATGACGAACTCGGAATCAAGTCCAAAGCAATCGAACAATACGAACGCGCACTTGAAATCGACCCTGAAAACAAAGAAACCATCGTAAGTTATGCAGGAACACTTTCAAAATATAACAAAGACGCTGAAGCGCAGGCTGCATACAACAAAGCGCTTTCAATTGACGAAAATTCCGCTGACGCACTCGAGGGGCTCGGGGATAATTATTTGAAGTCAAAAGATTACGCAAAAGCCATTGAACAGTACGAAAAAGCGCTCAAAACCGAACCAAACGACGAAGCTCTGATTCTGAAGCTCGGAAATACCTACAAACTCAACAACGAAACGGAAAAAGCGCTTGCACAATACGAACATCTGATGAAAATCAACCCCGCAAATATTGACGCAATGTTCAATGCCGGACTCTGCTATGCAGAACAGAAAAATTTCGAGAAAACAAAAGAGCTCATGAACGCAATTTTGGAAATAAACCCCGAATATCCTTACGCATACTACACTCTGGCGATGGCATACGAAACAGAAAAGGATTACGCAAAAGCGGTGGAAAATTACGAAAAATTCATCAATCTTTCAACCGACGAAAAATTAAAATCAGAGCTCAAAGACAGGGTTAATTTCCTTAAATCGAAAATTTAAATAAATGAGAAAAATTTTTAAAAATCTCCTTTTACTGCTTATGTTTTTGGCGCCGTTTGTGCTGTCCGGATGTTCGGATGACGCGCTTTTATATTTCAATTCCCAGCCGATTACAAAAGAAACCGTAAATTACCCGTCACGCAATTTCGCCGTCGGGCAAAAGATTCATTACGTGCTGATTTTGCCCAAAGGGTTCAAAAACGAATACATTCGCGTCCAGATTGTAAAAAAAGAGGACAAAACCAACCACTGGGGCTACAAAATCTATCAGTCACGCGATTTTCACGTAGATACGACAAAAAACTATTTTATTGATTACTTTGTGCTCGGCGAAAAGGGGTATTATTTTATGCAGATTTTTAGTTTTGATAATTTTGATATTCCGCTTGCGAGAAACGATTTTTGGGTAAAAGGATGAGATTTTTCCGGCTTTTAAAACAGTATATTTCATTATTTTCCTCAAAACGTGCTTCGCGCTATAAACTTGCCGGCAAATGCAAAAAATGCGGCGCCTGCTGCCGTAATATTACGTTTTTAATAGGCGAAAATTACGTAAAAACCCCTGAGCAGTTTGAAAAAATGAAAGAATGGGACAAAAAATACAACCATTTCTTAATCAGCGGCAAAAAAACCGACGGCACGCTGCTTTTCACCTGCAAATCGCTCGGAGAAGACAATTTATGCAAAGATTACCGATGGCGCTCGCTTTATTGCAGGGCTTATCCGGTTTATGATACGAGGATTTTGTCGGGAAATTTCGAAATGCTTGAGGGCTGCGGGTTCAAAATCGTTCCGGAGAAATCTTTTGAGGAGTTTTTGAGTTAAAATTGCGGGTTTTTTCAAGAATCGCTCCCCACCCTGCCCCTCACCGAATCGAGGTTGGGGGCAAGATTTTTGCTTTATTACAAGAGTTTTTTATGATTTTTTCCTGTTTTTGTTTTATAATCCTTATACAGAGAGGATTTTTGATGAATAAACTCCAAATCTTTTGCGATTTTGACGGAACTATTACCAAAGAAGACACACTAAACAAATTTTTGCGTGTTTATGCAGACAAAAAATGGCTCGAGTTGGAAGAAGAATGGATTAGCGGAAAAATAGGCTCGCGCGAATGCACCTCGCGCCAGATGGAGTTGATTCCGCCGCTCACAAATGAAGAAATCTCAAACTTCATTGACAGCATTGAAATTGATGAACATTTCAAAGCATTTATGGAATTTGTGAAAGCTGAAAATATAGATTTTTGCATTGTCTCAGATGGATTCGACTATTTTATAAACAGAATCCTAGAAAAAAACGGACTAAATAACATAAAAGTTTTTTCAAACCACCTCGAAATAAAAAACGGGAAATTTCTCTGCACTTTCCCCTACTCCAATCCTGAATGCAGGACAGGAGCAGGAATGTGCAAGTGCAATATAATAAAAAACAGAAAAAACGTTACAAAAGCCGTATATTACGTTGGTGACGGGGTTTCAGATTTCTGTGCTTCTAAAAAAGCTGACAAAATATTTGCCAAGGGAAGACTATTGGAGTATTGTAAAAAGAATAAAATCGCAGAAAATGGTTTGATTGGGTTTAGTTCTTTTAAAGAAATACCGGAATTTTTAAAATACTATAAAGGAGATTCAAATGCTCGCAACTAAAGAAGATACTTGTTTAAAAAGAGTCAATTTGTCGGATGACGAAATCAAAGAAATAGACAAAGAATACTGCTCATGGGGCGATACGGTTCACTATCACGATGAACAGACCATTTTTAGAGATTGCGAAGGCTCTTACATGTACGACGGCAACGAAACTCCTTACCTTGACCTGCAAATGTGGTATTCTGCGTGCAACCTCGGGTTTAAAAACAAAAGAATCCTCGACGCTGTTATGGATCAATACAGCTCAATGCCCCAGATTTCTTCAAGATTTGTATATGATTACAAGGCTTTGCTGGCGAGAAAAATTGCACTTGCAAACCTCGACAGATACGGAATTAAAGGGCGTGTACAGTTTAACGTAGGTGGTGCACAGGCAAACGAAGACATGCTCAAGCTTATCCGCAACTACACCAAAAAACCCAGAATGTTCGCATTCATGGGCGGATACCACGGAAGAACAATCGGCACCACGGCTGTAACTTCCAGCTACCGCTACCGCGAGCATTTCGGTTATATGTCAGATACAGCACATTTTGTACCGTTCCCGTACTGTTTTAGATGCCCTTACGGCAAAAAATGCGAATCCTGCGATATGTATTGCGCAAAACAGTTCGCAAGGCTCTTTGAAAGCGAATACAACGGCATTTATGACCCCGCTACAAAAGATTGCGAATTCGGCGGATTCATCGCAGAGCCGCTTTTGGGCACAGGCGGGTACATTGTTCCTCCGAAAGGCTATTTTAAAGAGCTCAAAAAAGTTCTCGACGAACATAACATAATATTTATGGTCGATGAAGTTCAGATGGGATGTTTCAGAACCGGAAAACTCTGGGCAATGGAACATTTCGGCGTAAAACCCGACGCAATGACCTTTGCGAAATCCATCACAAACGGCATGAACCCGCTTGCCGGAATGTGGGCAAAAGAAGAGCTCATAAACCCGAAAGTTTTCCCAGCTGGCAGAACTCATTCGACTTATGCGGCTAACCCCATCGGAACCCGCGCCGGATATGAAGTTATGTCGATATTTGAGGAAGAAAGAGAAACGCTTGAGCGCGAAATCGCAAGAAAAGGCGCAAAATTCCTCGACGGACTGAAAGAATTAGAGAAAAAATACAAAAATATCGGTACTGTCAACGGTCTTGGCTTTGCTTTGAGCATTGAAGTTACCGAAGAAGACGGATTTACGCCGGCGAAAAAGCTTTGTGACGACATTATCGAAGACGGCTTGAAAGGAAACCTCACATATAAAGGTAAAAAATGCGGTATTGTTCTAAATAACGGCGGATATTATAAAAATATCATCACGCTCGTTCCGCAGCTCTATTTCTCGGATGAGGAAATCGACATGGCGCTTGAATTGATTGATCAGCTGTTTGCCAGACATACAAAGGGTTAAAAATTGGCTGAAAGTTTAGATTTTGAATTCAAGCATGAAAAATCCTGTAAAAGAGCTGTTCTGCTGTTCCATGGAATGACGGGCAGCCCTTTTGAAATGAAAAAACTCGGCAGAGCGCTTTTTGAGGCGGGTTTTGACGTGTTTTGCTATTGTTTGCCGGGTCATGGCACAAGTCCTATCAGCATAAAAACTGTCAGATGGGAGGATTGGTACACTGATTCGACCAGCCATTACAGGGATTTGTCGAAAAAATATGACGAGGTGTTTTTGGGCGGACTTTGCATGGGCGCGGTGCTTGCGCTCGCTATTGCGTCGGAATATGATGACGTAAAGGGCATTCTTTCGCTTTCTACGACGCTTTTCCTCGATGGATGGACGATTCCGTGGTACAATTTCTTAATGCCCATGGGGCTGCATACGATTTTGCGCTATTATTATTCGTTTCCCGAAAGAGAGCCTTACGGGCTGAAAAACGAAACCTTGAGGAAGAAAATCGCCGCCTTGCAGAAGAAAAACACGGTCGCGTTGGACAATTATCCGATGAGCTGCATTTACGAGCTTTTAAAAATGTCAAAAGTGGCTCAAAAAAACATGCACAGGGTCAAATCGCCGGTTTTGCTCATGCACGCGAAAGAAGACGACCTTACGAGCCCGAAAAGTGCAGAATTTGTTTACAAAAACATATCATCAAGCATTCGTGAGTATATTCAGCTCGAAAACAGCTATCATCTGGTAGTTATGGACAATGAGCGTGATTTTGTTTTTGGAAAATGTATTGAATTTATGAATAAAATCTCCGAATTTGCACCGCAGGAGGCAACTTTATGTTAAGCGAAATCACAAAAATCATCGGACAGTTCCCGAATTCGCTTCTGGCAATAATTATCACGAACATAATTCTTATTTTCGGTTTTATTTTCGGAAAATTGCTTTTGTACAGGTTCGAAAACCGCGTAAAATTCCTTTCACTTTTTACGGTTTTTATCAGCGTGACAATGGTTGCATATTTTATCTCGATTATCTGGTTTTCGCTGAGCAATCTTTACAACGGAAACGCTGTTTATGCAGCGATGTTCCCGATTTTTCTCTTTTTGCCGTTTATAATCGGGCATTTTGCAAGCTATGAAAAGATTCAGTATTATACGAATGTTCAGGTTCTGACGCTGGTTATCAGCCTGCTTCTGGCGTTTTCGTTTATTTAGACTGCTTTGATTTCGGAAAAAACGGCGTTATTCAGGCAAAAAAAGTAGATTTTGCGCTGCAAGGAACTAATCCATTTTAGGGAACAGCAGCACCGACCCGTCTGCGTCACGCCATTTGATAAAACCGGTTTTGGGAACGGTTCCTTCGTAGTCAATCACGGAAACAAGCGCCCAGTTCCCTTTTATGAGCACGAGTTTTATGTTTTTTGCCACATTGAACCCGCCGATTGACTGCGCTGTATCTGACGGGGCGCTGCGCAGGTTTCGGGTGTGGATATCCACGTCTTTCAGGTAATAAAGGCTGTTTTTCTTACCGAAATATGTATAAAAATCCCTGAGCGTCCAGAAATTGTCGGATTTTTCAGGTTTAACCCAGCCTGTGAGCCCGTTTTTCTTGTCATAAACAATTTTATAAAATCCGTTTTCTTCATCCATAACATAGCAGAAAGCGTAATTTTTTTGGGGCACAAAAACGCTGAAAACCTGCGCAGGGTAAAGTTTATGGTTGTTAAGGTCAACTTTTTCATTATCCCATGACATGTAGTCCAAAAGTTGAGCTTTTTCTTCGGGTTTATCGTAAATTCCGAAATTTTTTTCCACCTGCAAAAAGCCGTAAACATTTTTCGGCACGGTGGAAACATAAGTCGGCTGAACCGACGCCATGCAAACGCCCGCAAATAGCAGGATTGACAGGAATGTAAACAAAAACTTTTTCATACAAAAATTATAGCACCTAAGTATATTGTAAACAAATGTAAATATATAGCATAATGTACTAAAGTTTAAAACACGAAATGCCGTTATATTAAACGTAAGTGAAAGTAACAAAAGGGAGTATTTATCATGTACGGTTTTGATTTTTACAAATTCAAATTGGCTCTAAAGAAGCTCGAAGAAGAAAATTATTTGAAGCTTCAGGCCGACGTAAAAAAAGTTAAAATTTTCGTGGAAAACGCGCTTGCAAAAATGCTAGAATCCACTGCCAATCAGGCAAGAACAAATTACATGGGACTGGAAATGTACTAATTTAGGCACATCAAATGAAAAAGGACAGGCTTTTTGGGTCTGTCCTTTTTTGTTATGAAAAATAATCACCCATCCGGGCTTTATGGGATAAAATTTATAAATTTTGGATTAACCCTCACCCATTTTTCTAATTTTCGCAAAGCTCGCATTGAAAAATTGCCCGCTCACGCAGACGAGGGTAGGGATGATAGCCATATCCATCTTTCGCCCTCATCAAATTTCCAGCCTAAACAACAATCGTGTGACGTGACTGTGTCACTAGCGGAAGCGAGCTTGGGCTGGAGGGCGCTGACGTAGGTCAGCAACCGCAACGCCGTTAACCGCGAGCTTTCAAGACAAACAACCACTATTATCTTGACAACGCCATATCCATCTTTCGCCCAATATAAAATTAAACTTTTTTCTAATGGAAAAAATCATGATTGAGTTTAAAATACAATTGCCGCTCATAAACAAGGAATTACACAGAGGACAGGCTAGATTCGGGAAAATTATGTTTAACTATTACGCTGACGAAAATATCGGATTCAACGATTGCGCAATCGAGGGGAATTGCAGCATTGACCCTGTAATGTACTCATTGATGGAGATTTTGCTCTACGAATTAAAGCAAATCACCTATTACGTGGTGAAAATGCTTGAGCTGGGATATGATAATCCGGCACTAAAATCCAAAATTATCCGCTACCTCTCAATAATCATCGTCGGCTATGAGTTTAACAGACAAGAATTTGAGCAGCTTTTGAGGGAAATTAACCGTGAAAAAAAAGAGGTCGAGCGGGTTTTTATGGAGGTATGCGAAAAAAGAAATATCGACTGCCAGATTTTGCATTCGCACTTAAAAATCGAAAATTTTGACTTTATCAGCATGATAAATCAGGGCGAAAGGCAGGCTGTGCTAAGAAACAAAGCCATGAGCACAAATGTCAAAAATCTGACGGAAATCATCCTGCAGCTCATAAAAAGCGCTGCCGTGAGGCTTGTTGAGCTGGAAAATTACAAATCCGACTGCAATCAGGAAACAAATGCAATTTTAAAACTTTTTAACAGCCTGAATTTCAGCACTTTTAACGAGGCAAAACTCACCCGAAAAATCAACGATTTTGCAAAAGCAAATTTTGACATCCATAGAAAGCTTCACAGTGCCAAAGAAGAATATTACGGAAATATTCGTCCCGTTGAAATTTCGACAGAGATTAAAAAGGGGCCGGCAATCCTTGTTACGGGTCAAAATTTGTACGATTTTGAAAGGCTGCTTGAGGCAACAAAAAATGAGGATATAAATATTTATACCCATGACGGGATGATTGTTGCGCATGCATACCCGAAATTTGCCCAATATCACAACCTTGTCGGGCATTTTCAGAAGTCGCTGGACAATTTTCAGATGGATTTTTCGCTTTTTAAAGGCGCAATCGTCATTACCCAGAACGCCCAGCACAAATTTGAGCGGCTTTTTAGAGGCAGAATTTTTACAACGAACCCGATTTCGGGCAAAGGAATGCGAAAAATCGTAAATGATGATTTTTCACCCGTTATTCAGGCTGCAATAGACGCAAAAGGCTTTGATGACGAGGTAAAATCGCCTCCGGTGCTTGTCGGTTATGACGAGCAAAAAATTATGGAAAAAGTCGATAAAATCATTGAAAAAATCAAAAACGGCGAAATAAAACACCTTTTCATCGTCGGTTTGATTAATCATTCGCTTTTTGCGCAGGATTATTTTAACGAACTGGTCGCAAATGTGCCCGAAACAAGCTATGTTCTTTCGACCGCCGTAAGCTCAGACAGGGAGAATGTTTTCCATATTGATTCGTATTTTAATACCTCGTTGATTTATAAGATTCTGGAAAAATTGAAAGAAAATATTGACCTTTCAAAATTTCCCGTGTCGATGTTTATGACACAGTGCAATCTTCACACAATTTCACACCTTTTCAACCTAAAACTCATTGGAATTCGCGACATCTACCTGCCGGAGTGTTCCGCAAACATCCTTACGCCCAACATGATTAATTTTCTGCGCGACAAGTTCGGTTTCAGGCAGATTTCAGACAATGCGAAAAAGGATTTGAAGAAAATTTGCTCTTAATGCCGTCCGCAAAGCGCCACGGGTTCAGAATTACAATTCTGTTAAAACATAATCTGTCCGAGAAAAATTCGTGATAAGGAACGAAGTGACGTGAACGAATTTTTTGAG